>Ga0157363_1007279_pt1 | contig 10474 bp, 5 predicted proteins | sample AttsexASBM1_FD_111477 | JGI IMG/M metagenome (GOLD analysis project Ga0157363, IMG submission 111477) | Fungus gardens microbial communities from leaf cutter ant in Ribeirão Preto, State of São Paulo, Brazil - Atta sexdens ASBM1 | ecosystem: Host-associated > Fungi > Mycelium > Unclassified ...
GTTAGGACGGCGGAGGCCCTCTGGAAGAGAGTCCTCCGGGGTGGCGGTGGTCGGTGTGTAGCAAGGCCATGAATTATGCAGTTCGCCGCGGGCTAGAGCTTCGTACGCCAGCAAGTGGGAAGAAGATGGAGAAGGACTGCCGTACGGCGAATCAACCAGAAACTGGGAGAGAGACAACGATATATCCATACGGTCCAGAGCCACTTTACCCTCCTCATCCTCCCTCGCGTTCTCCCTTCTCCTCGCCGTCTCCACCTGTGCCTCCACCTGAGCTCTCTCCACCACTACCATCCACCTTCCACCTTCACCGACGCCGCCTCCTCGACTCTCGCACGCTACGCCGACACTTCACTCCAGCCGATTGAAATTTTCATACTGGCACGTCTACCGTCCCAGTTTATGCCTCGAACAAGTGAAATGCACTGCCACCGTCGTGTGGCACCGAGTTCCTGCCACGCCATTCTCCATCTCCTCCCACCATTGCTACGCTTCACAAATAGCAGGGAGATCTCCATGTTTCTCTTCCTTCACCCGTGTCAAAAACTCTTCTCGGTCTTTTCTCTATAAAGGAAAGAGATTCGAAAGGAACGAGAGGCTCGATCCCTCACGCTGTGCGATAACCGGCGAGATAGAACGTCGATATCCTCAAGAGCACTTACACTTTTTACTTTTCTATTTGCGTGCGGATTTCACGCTGTGTTGTTATGTATGTACATTATGATACATCTAATACGACAAAAATTTACAATTGCTTTGCGAGGTACGCGGCTATCAATTTATTCCATTTCAATATATTCCATTTCGTTTTTTTTTTTCGCGGTATTAAAAAAAAGCGCCGCTTTATGTTTGTTTGACACGCACCGAACGAATGAACAATCGAATCGTTAAATATTTCAACTCCCAATGGTAACAAGCGAGAATCATCCCCGCCAAGATCGACTGAAATTTTCATGTCAGCCCATCTGCCGTCTGGGTTAGCAATCAAGAGAGAAACAGATCGAATCCTTATTTTAATTTTCTCTTTGTTCTATTTACAGGACATTTACCTTTCATTGTTTCTCTGTCGAGTCAGAGACCTTTTTTTGTCTTCATGTTAATGTAACGGGCGAATATAGTCGTTCTGATATTCTTGAAGGTGCTTTTGCTGTATACTTTAATATGCAGATTTCAGCGCTAGCTTCTCGTGTAATGGCGCGTCAACGATGACGCGATTGGATAAAAAGGTGTTAATGATCCAGTTCAGACTCGTCCTAGTCGAAGTCGAAAGTATCGGTATTCGATAGCGCTTTATTTGACAAAGATTATAGAGAGCGATATCTACATAGTTGATAACATAGTAGAGCTTCAAACGATATCACGAGTCGATAGCCAAGTGATAGCTGTAACCATCACAGAATATATTGGCATGTGAAATTATTCCTAAATACTCGATAAAAGATGTTACCCAACCGGAAAATCGTAAAATTTTTTATTTTCTACGAGAAAATCTGCGAGTAATGCTCAAACTGGACGTAGAGTTATGAAAATATTAGTGTCAAATTTAATTTAATTATTTGGAATTACGATTATCGTGTTACACAGCGATCGTATATAATTAATGCAATAATTGATATTAAATTATCCCTCTTATACTCATAATCTTTATCGATGTTTGTTCCTCTATTTTCTTCTCTACATTTAAAGTCTGCTATCTTTCAACACATCGCGTTTAATGTTTCATTATTTTTATTCTTAAACTTATTGAGGGTTACTGCTTTATTATATTATTATTATATGTATTTTTCGCTCTCTCTAGTAGCACTTCCATTTTATACTTACTTTCTGAGCTGTGTAATTTTTAGTTCATTTCTTGTCTGCATTTCCCGTAACATTTTTTAACCTGTTATTGCGTTTCTAGTTTATCTAATAATTGTTCAAGTTTTAGGTTTCTAGACAACGCTATGCTGATACCATATCTCAACTTTTGACTGTACTTTTTACTTATTGCGTCTTATTTCATTGTTCTTTTTATACAGCATGTCAATAAAATTATTATTATTAAAACAGATATATATGCATTTTTGTTATAAATTGTTTAAAATTTTATTTTTTCTTATTTAATTAGTTATGATATTTTCGACTGTTATTTTATCCGCAATTTTTTCATTTGAGGCGAAGTAATGCGCGGAGAATTATTGCAATTGAATACCTTCTTAGATTATGCACTCCATGTACATTTGTCGATTTTACGACACGAATCTACGAACTTGGAGTATTTATTCGGAAATCTTATAGCACACGCGGGGTAAAATTAATGGCCAGTCACAATTCGCGTCGTTTCGCACCTACACGAGCAAAGCATCGCGCCGGACGACGTTGGATGTGTCAAATATACGCGTTTGATTCACGTGGAAAGATCGTTAGTCGAGTCATGGATTTATGAGCGGACGTTATCGTCCTGTTAATGTGCTGATTAGATTATGTGACTAGAGTCTCCTATAGCAATGCACATCTCCGACAAAGATACGTGCCAGTGAGGATACCTTTTTCAGAGAATCGTAAAAGAAGGCGACTGCTCCGCCCGATTTTGTTGTTCTTGATGGCGAGTTTTACGAGCACGCGGATTAATTATTCCGCAGACGACGAAAAGTAACTGAGTATCCGCGTTTCCAAGAGAAAAAAAGCACGATATCGCGTTTGATATCGGCCGTTTTTAACATCTCGTCGTCTGCTGGTTAACGCCGCGAGGAACTCAGAATAGTTGCAGAAATACGCAGCTGACGCTCGCAAATTAGCTTGCGGCAATCCGCGGCGGAGTCGAGCGCATGAAATGAGATCGCTTTGAAGCCCTGAAGTTTCCGTCGGAAACCCGTTTCGCAAGAAGCAAGCTGCGTTCGCGGCCACTCAATTGAATCCTTTTATTTCCCGTTCCCCGCAGTTTAATGTATTTTTTTGCGGGATATCCTTCTGCACTTTGAATAGCAGGAAAAACGTATTAGAACACGATAAAGTATAATCTGTTTTTTTTTCTTAGCAGACTATTTTTGGAATAGAAATTTCTTCCATCTCGTTTTGTATATGAGACACTTGCATATCTTCACTTTGTAGCTTCGAGTCCATTCTTTAACACTCCGTTCGTTTTACTTCACCGGTATAATCGATCGGGCAGAATGAAAATCAAAGGTTCCGAGAAGCAAAATGGCCGAGAGGGTTAACCAGTTATTTGCACCACGAGGCGAGTATCCGGTCCACACCCGCCAATCGTCAAAGAATTATTATCCGGAGCGATGACAAAGCAGATAGGAAGCTCAGAGCTCGCTGGTATATATATGGTCGTTGGAGGCGATTATTAATTATCAAAGAATAACGAGGCGGATCGTGATCCCGTGTACGTATGTTCCGAAGAATCTCGTCAATGATATCGTCGGCCTCGTTTTATTAGCCCATTGCTTTGCCGTCAACCCTTCACCAACCCGTTACAGCCGTTCTGTTCTCATAAATCGTTTATTCATGTTTAATGCAGCCTGGTATTCAGACCCGAAAGTTTTCGAAGCTCTCAGACGGAAAGCGCGACTACGACGAGAATCGGTGGGTGGGGACACGGGAACTTCGAACAAGGGAATGCTTTTGCATCGAGGCAACGCCTGAAACCAGTCAAAAAAAGTCAAAAGTAACTGCAGAGAATCGAGTCCCGGTGTTGGGCCGGTCTTTCACCGTCTGCCTAGAAAACGATCTCCCTCGGCCGTGAAATCTTTCACCACACATGTAACGTTTGTCGAGATGGTCGATTTATGATACTCATTCGATCGCTTAGTTTCATACTTCTCGGACTACTCGGAAAGTTCTCACGTTGCGGAGACAACAGTTAAGTCGGTCGAATTAAATATTTATGGCAGGCGATAAGATAACTAGCAATTGCTAGTTATCGTACAGTTTTATGAATATATCAAGGAACGTCGCGATATTTTTATGAATGTGTGTGATAAAAAAGTAATGAAGGAGTACTTCGAGACTTGTAAAAAGTGGTTGAAGTTTGTGACATTATTTACGCAGAAGTGGATTGTTAGGTCGAGTTACCGAGTCGTGCTAAATTATGGATAAATTCTTGTGATTAAAGAAAAACTATGCTTTTAAAAAACAACTCACGTTTTCAATAAAGTTTCACGAAGAAAAAATAATCGTAAATCTGAATAAAGTTTAAGGGTTTATAATAAAATATAATGCAAGCCGTTTTTAACTTGAAAATCAAGTTGTCGCTATTTCCAATACAGAGATAGTTCCATATAATGGAATCAATTCATATATAATTCATCGTATTTCAATGAATAAAATGAAGCAGCGCGCACAGGAAGATCTCTATTTTTCAATGACAAATCCCTGCACGTTTTATCACCTTATATGATAAGTATACACTCAGAAAAATCACGCTCGACTTACAATTCAAAGAATGATTTCCCTCAGCGCGCATTCTGTACGGATTTTAGTCAGATGGATAGAGACGCGAGAAGAAAAATTTGAAGGAAAAATGAGGAGGAGAGAGGAAATGAGAAAACGAGAAAGAAATGCGCGGAAGAGTCTCTAATCCGTTCTTCAGGGGGCTTAAGCCCGTCTTCGTGTACCCTTCTCGGAGAATACCGTTTAAGTGTCGTCCGTCTGGGAGTCCTCCACTCGAGTAAATATTTAGGAATTTTTGAAGAGTCCCGAGTGCCTAAGAAAACAGTTTACTCCGTGAGGAGAGATCCCTCCCGGGAGTCCGAACGCGCCGGGCCTGGAACAGTCATCGCCAGCGTCTTTCGTCGACAATCAAACACACCAGCATTGCGCATGCCAGAAAAAAATATACAAAGGAAAGATATACGGGGTGTGTTTTATACGAAACATTACCGCGCCTATGTTCGTGTTTCAGACTCATTCCACCGCACGCATTGAATTCGGCCTCTATCGTTTCTATTTTAATTCTTATGATGTGTACACATGAAATATACGACTAACTGCTTGCTTCATCATGTCGAGTAATTACATTTAATTGGACTTACTGTTTGAACAGTTTTTGATTTCGTGATCGTCTCTAGCTGACTCACCTGTAACATAAGAACAACGAATACTTAATATTTAAAAAATACCAGTAATTTTATATTTTACAAAAAATAATTTCAATATAAGAATTTTCGAGAAAATTATCTAAATTTATAACAGGGAATTTCATCCGCCTACAATACTTAAAATTTCTTGTAACTATTATAATTTTTCGAGAGACACGATTTGAACAGACATTATTAACATAACGGTGATTTTTTTACGATTGCTCGCTATGGAGATATGGACGCAGTTTGCATGTCTCAGTGATAATAATGCGACACATAATAAGACGTCAGCCGACATTTTAATGAGAAAACGGTGGAGCTCGTTAGGACCAACACATAAAGAACAGTCAGAGAGCAGTGAGGAATGGGTTAACGCATATATAACTTTTTGGTTGAAGCCGTTCATTACCGCGCGCAAACATGTCCGGTAGAATTGCACGTGGGTTTATGAAGTATGGTATCTTGCAAACATTTTGCCTAATATAGATGCCCGAGTTATATAACGCGTAGAAATAGTGACGTGATTACATTGTACGGCCGATATTTCATTTGTGCGTTTTTGCCACAAACGACAAAATTTCAAGCCTGTTGATTGGCTATAGAATAGAGTGATCCTCTCTGTTCTGCACATATTAGTTGTACGAAAAACGCACAAATAAAATAGCACTGTACCACTTCAATGTAAAGACCGCAGATTGCATAAAGCGATCGGTAACAATGTGAAACCTCGCAAATCATTTAATAAATATTTATTATACTGGTATTTGAAACACGGCAATAAGCGACGCGTAATGAAACCGCCGGTTTCGTATATACCGAAATAATGTTGACGATTAGTCTGGCTTTGATTTGATAGAATTGCGACTCGCAAGTTTCATTACACGTACCGCTGACGGACGCAAATGCGCTGTCACGCGTCAACGAGCGGGTTTCATCGACCGCTCTCGTCAGCATGAGTGCAATAAACCGTGCTTAATTACATGCAATAAGTAATTAAAGTGATTAAAGCTTATAATGCGACGCGAATCAGTAACGTGAGCGTAATCAAAATTTCGATTGGACAAGCGTATGTCCGTTACAACGAGCACTTTATAACGATAGCTTTTCGCGATCGTTTCGTGCTTTTAACGAGATGGTATCGCATATGCGTAATCCCGTCCATGTATTTTAGCAGGAAATGAAAATTTTGTTTCAACAATAATTCCATTCATATTCGCTGTTATTATCGCAATATGTCAGTAATTTCATTAATTCGCATCAGTCGATTAACACTTTGTTAAATTATATTATTCTATGAAATCAAAACCACGTAAAAACATGCAGCAAAAAGAAAATTTCATTCTGTGGTTTCATTCTGTGGTGATATTGTATAAATTAATTTATGTTATAGATTCATGTAGAATCATAGATTCATATAGATTTTATATAGATTAATTACATATTCACGTATTATTTTTCAATTATAAAGAATTAGTTACTGATATATTCGATTAGTTACTGATATATGCTGAAAATCAAGTGTATAATAAGATATCAGATGATGTTTAATTCAATTTGTTTGACTAACAAAATAATATTTAAAAAGTATTATTATTAAAATAAGTAAGATTCTAAAAGATTCTCGAAATTGTTAAAAAATTGAATTATTATGTAGAAGTTAATGAGAGTTAGAGTATAGTAAGAGCGCTAATTACAAATGTAACGTCCTTTATTTAATTTATTTGGTTGAACGTTTTGACTCCGTTTCAAGTCACATTTTCAGGAAACAATTAAACAATTAAAAAATCTTATTTAGAAGACTAGGAATAAGTATCTTCAAACCTAATTTTTGATGCGATTTTATTGACATATGGTTGATCGATACAAAACGATAAAGTGTCTAAGAGGTTTGTAAAATCTTCTGTAAAATCTGATGATATCACGTACATTTAATGATTATTAATTAATTGTTGAATTTAATATGATTCAAAGCGGAGTTAAAATGTTCAACTAAGCAAATTAAATTAAAGAATCATGTTACTTCAGATTGTGTTTTAAGTTTGACAAACAGAAGCAGTCAGCGCGCAGTCTATAGAGCTGATAATTGTATTTGTATATTCATATATGAATATTATTAAGCATCAAGACCCACTCTGATCGAAAATGACATTCTTCTCTTTTATTTATATTTAAATAATTCTCAATCTTAAATAATTCTCAGTCATATTTCATTTAAAAAGGTTTAAATAAAGAATATTTACATTAGTACGTGATTATTAGCGCTTTGATTCTCATTAACCATCAATCCTACCCTTTCAATTTTTTGAAAATGATATTTATTGCAGAATGTATAAATAAGAAATAAGCGAAATATATCGTAATATCCTATCAAACGACACAATATGTAATCGAGGTTCCTTTATGCAATCAACAGGCTTCGATATTGACATTTTTATTGCGAATTTCGAGTTGAACAGTAGCATTGTCGACGTTGTCGATGTCGTCGTTGTCCTCGTCATCGTTGTCGTCGTCATCGTAACCATAGTAGGTAGTCAGTACGTGCATGCATCTTCGATGAAGGACGTGCGCCCGCTGAATAATGCTGAGAATTCGGAGAAGAAGAAAATGAAGATCGATAGTAAGAGCGCACAGCGAACGGAATGAAAAAAGGGAATAAGAGGCGAATAATAAAAGTCGGAAATAGCTATAAAAAAGGAGAGGAAGAATGAAAGAGGAGTCACGTGGCACATCGAAGAAGCAACCAGTGCTCAATGAACTCCCTCGAGCATTCTCGTTAAAACGGAACCTGCGACACCGACACTGACACTGTCGTCTTCTTCGCCTTTCTTTTCTGTTTCTTCTTCTTCTTCTTCTTCTTTTTCTTCTTCTTCATCATCGTCACCATCGATGTCGTTGTCGTTGTCGTCGTCGTCGTCGTCGTCGTCGTCGTCGTCGTCGTCGTCGTCGTCGTCGTCGTCGTCGTCGTCGTCGTCGTCGTCGTCGACGTCGTCGTCGTCGTCGTTGTCAAGGTTTATGCGACCTCGACAGTCACAGAAAGACCAGCTGTCTTGACTGACGAAGACTTCCAAAGAACCTTCGAAAAATCTCACAGTGAACACCGGTTGTGTTACAAGTACGTGCTGTGGTTTAACGTCAAAACCCCCTTTCCTCCCACCGCCTCTTAACTGCTCTCCGCCTTCCTTCCTTTATACCCCCGCAACTGGAATCCGTTCATCCACCGCCTCTATATTTACTGCCGTAATAAATTTCATGTCAGATTTCAGACTGTCGGCGCAAGGAGGCAGGCACGAAATTCGCACGCCCGCGCGCGGGGATTGCATTGCTCCTTTATCGAGAATTGGTAAACAAGTTAAACCAGATTAGAAGCGCGCTGTCTGTAACCAGTGTTGTCTGTGTCTGTTAGCTTCGCTCCTGACCCTTTCCCCGCGACTATTCTTCTTTTCTATGGCGAGTGAGGAGAAGAAAAGATCGCTTCGATAAATAGAGTTAAAAAGAAAAAGAGGAGGACAAACAGACGTACAGAGAGAGCCAGAGGACATTGCGCTTCATCTTCTCGAATGGGACTCTTAGTTTCTTTCCTCTCGCTCGTGTCTCAAGCGAGTTTTGACCGTCGTGTAAACAACTTTGACTGAAAGTGTTATCCAGTCTGCGACGATAGATATTGTCTTTATCTATGAACCTATTTCCGTTCTAAAAGCATTTAATGAAACCTTTCTTCAAGAAACGTATCTAAAAATGATATTTCTTCATTCCATAAGAATTGTCTTGTCCACCTCGACAATGTAATTGCTTTTAAATCGCAAACCTAATCAAAGATCACTTAGGGTAACAAAGTTCGTCGAAAATAAGCAGACGTGTAATTATCGTAATGACTGCATTTAATTCTGATCATACGATATTGCGTGGTCGTGAAATCGCGTTACCCTAAGTCACGAAAGCATCCATGCTAAAGAACAAATTATATGGAGGTAGTGAGGGTCTTGGCCAAAATTTTCTATCAGCTTTATAACGCAAATTTCTCGAATTACATTTCTGAGAAATTATCCAGTGAATTCCAGTGAATCGCGCATTAGGATTACCACGTCAATTTGCAATGCCTTTCAAAGTTGGAAGATAAAAGCAGAAACGCTTTCTCTTTCATTGCTATAACAATGGGTTGTCGGCACGCAACAATTCATGTCGCGATGGATCAGGTAGAATCATCGCGTCGTGTTGCATCGCGTCGTGTCGACGTGCTTTCGAGTAGCCGAATGGTCATCAGATGCATGTGCACGGCTGCATGAATCATGAGCTCGTAATTGCGCAATACCTACATTAATAAGATTAATGTCGCTGTCTAAATGCCAACCTTGAAACAGGCAATCTCGTAATGGCTAAGATAAAATATGGCATAAATATTAATTCTGCAATTATATACTAGTAACAACCAGTATCCCAATTTTATAACAATATTTCGGTACATAAGTTAACTGCTTGTTAGCAGCTTTTTTATCATATATTATCTGTACAACGATAATATAACAATATTTATCTTTAAAGAGTATTCTACAATACATTATAAATATCAGTCGTAGTGCTTTGCGACAATTAAAACCAATTAAAAGCGTCAATAATAATATTAGTAATTATTGATACTTCTAATTAACTATTACAAAGCATTGTGACTAGCCGATGGTTTGCAATTGTAGAATGCTCTTAAAAGCCCGGTTTTCTAATTAATTTTTTATTAGGCTTAACTTGATGTTTTATTTAATAAACTTATGTATGACGATATCATGAATGAAGACCATTGGTTGAAACATCAGGTTTATTTAATTTAATCACGTTAAGCAGATAATGAAGAAACTTAAGCTTAAAAGTTACAGAATCGTACAGGCAAAGCTTACGTCTCTTATCAGATAATCCATCGAAAATAACATAGCACATTACGAAGGTATCGATTTCGCCGTTTATTTTCATAATTGAACGATTCGCGATGCCCGAACAGCCCGAAAAGCTCGCGATACCTTTTTCAAAGCGTCCCGCATGTACACATATGCCGGTACATACGCACGAGTGTACATAGGAGTGCATGTACGCCCATACGAACAATGCCACGATTCAGGAACGCCGCCGTACCTTACGGCAACGGTATATAGCGTCGGTGAATGACGAGCATTCGAGCGAATGGGACCAATCAGACTGATTGGCCGGTTGGTATTTACATTTCTGCGGGCGAGCCCGCCGCTCGAGGCCGCTTACACTAGCGTCGGGAGATTTGGAGAGAATGCGGGGCAGATACGATGCTGTGTCGATGCAACCGTGCAAAACTCTCCTGATGCATCTACGCAATGATGCGGGGACTATTTCGATTCGAACTTGAATGCTCGATGATCACATTATTTGATTCATGTCTGAGAAAGATGAATATA
>Ga0157363_1007280_pt1 | contig 10473 bp, 8 predicted proteins | sample AttsexASBM1_FD_111477 | JGI IMG/M metagenome (GOLD analysis project Ga0157363, IMG submission 111477) | Fungus gardens microbial communities from leaf cutter ant in Ribeirão Preto, State of São Paulo, Brazil - Atta sexdens ASBM1 | ecosystem: Host-associated > Fungi > Mycelium > Unclassified ...
ATAGGTAGAATATAAAATCATAATAAAATTAAAATGACATTAAACACAATTCTTGACATAATTAATAATTTATGTGCTTTTTTAACTAAAAAAATTACTTAATCATTGTCATTATGTCAAGAATTCATCACAAAATTATCATAAAAAATATATTATTTAAAAAAATCTTTAATTACTGAAGAATGAAGAGAAAGGGAAAAGGAAAGATCCTCACTCTTTTTCTTTCCCCGCAACGTAGCTCATGCCTGAATTGAAATTGTACATATTCGATGTTTTTAAGTCATGGTAGTGAATGTTCGATAGTGGTTGCATTTAACAGAAGAAGCAATTTTACAACTGTTGTAAGATTTTGTAATATAATCAGTTTGATGCATTTATTTGAGGAGTACCGTATTAAACAATTTCGCAACAATTGCAAAGCTGCGTTTTCACTGAATGCAATCATTGACGTCATTTCATTTTATCTTTCGTGCAACTTGCATTGTCTCACTCGATAGTTGATAGTGAATCAGTAACATATGAAGAGTCGCATAACCAACTACGTTGTGTATAAAAATGTTCACCGAATACTTGCCCTTCATGATCAAGTACTTTTATCATATAATCATTGGTATTGTGTCGTTCATTTTGTTAAAAAAATTCTTCGAACATTTGGTTCAGAGAACTGTGCAAAGTGGGACGAGTGTATTAACCGAGAAATCGACGGAATCAAGTGAAAGTAATGTCGCAACGGATACTTTTACGTATATAAGACATTGAATACAAGTGTCAATCATATTTGCTTCATTTTGGAAAATATCCACGAAGAAACGGCGAAAAATACTAGGCCTTTTCTCTTGAAATCTTAAAATCAATTTCTTTATTGCAATAAGTGATGAAGATTCGTATATCACAAAGGATTTAATAACGATAATTAAGGAAATGAGTAAAAACTAATGCTTAATATGCTAAGTTTTGTTGAGTTAATCATGATCAGAAATTATATAATTTTTACAGCTAGTTTTGTAGCTATTAAAAAGCAATCAAAATAGCTGATTTGTTATCTTTTATGACATATAATTTATAACAATGGGGGAGGGAAGGCTTTTTCTAAGATTTTTCGTGCCATGATTTTTGTTGCAATGTATTAGTATAAATTGATCAATTATTTTTTACCATTTATTCTTTTTACCTTTTACTTTTAAAAAATAATAATTTAAAACAAAAATTTGTAGCGCTACTTCATTGGATCATGTTTACATGATTTTTTTTTTAAATTAAGCAATTATACCATTTGATACAAAGTTTTAGATAAATTTCTTTATTAATGAAATTACCACTTAAATTTTGAAGTTTGTTCCGCTATTAACTTTTGTGTTCCAAATCAATATAATAACAAATTTAAATAGTTAAAATAATTAATTGTCGATAGTTCTTAGTGTTAAAAAAATTCACCTCGCGATTATGTGATTCTTATTCCATTTTCGATTTTATATCCTTTTTTCATATTGTATATTAAATATTGTAATTTTATTCCGTCAAAATAAATACAATGTTGAATTTTTTTTTTTTCTCTGCTATCTTTATCAATATCTTTATCCATAGTATATATATATATATATATATATTAATTATACACATTTTAACAATAAGAACATTTTGATAAGATAACAATTTCTTTATATGGCTATCTTCCAGAAGTGAATGAACGATCGTTTGAAGTGGAGCCCGCTTTACCACACGATCTTAAACATATACCATACCATAAAGTCCGGAGATCCGAAAAGGAATTATTAACTCGTGCGTCAGAATTTTATCGAATAGCTGCAGCAAGGCGAACCTTAAGATTCTTTAGCGACGATCCCGTTCCAAAGGAAGTTATTCGTCAACTTATAAGAGCCGCAGGTATTTCAGTGATACTTATCAAGTAAAATCTGTTCCAATATTAAAAATTCAAATTTCACTCAGAAAACACTGTACGATTAAAAAATTGAAATCCAATGTTTCAAACATTTTCAGAGATGTAAACAGTTATTATAGAAATGAAAATAAAGAAAAAAATGATCCATAGTATAAATTATGCGTTAAAATATTGACTTTAATACTCTAGAATATTAGAAATAGGTACTTAAAACAGGTTGATTCAAGATACTTACGTATACGCATCTCATCTTTTCAAGTTACAATACTTCTTTTTTTATTTAGGTACTGCTCCCAGCGGCGCGCATACAGAGCCATGGACTTTTATTGCGATATCCGATCCGACTACGAAATCAAATATCAGAGATATCGTAGAACAAGAGGAAAAAATCAATTACAAAAAGAGGATGGGTATAAAGTGGACAACTGACTTATCTCCGCTAAGGACTAACTGGATAAAGGAATACCTCACCACAGCTCCATACTTGATACTTGTGTTCAAGCAAACTTATGGCATTTTGTCAAATGGACAGAAAAAGATTCATTATTATAATGAATTGAGCGTTTCTATCGCATGTGGAATTCTCATTACTGCTATACAGGTGAATTAAAATATTTCCCTGTCATTAATATCATTGAAGACAATTTCATGAGTCATGAACATAATGATTTGACGATTCCCATCATATATGTCAAAAGTCATGAATCTATATGATTTATCACTTTATTTATTTTATTAATTTATTATATAATTGTGTTGATTGTATCAAAGGTTATCTCAAAACAAATCGTTTTTTTCTATAAAGAATCTTTTTCATGAGTCAAATGAAAAATCAAATATATATAACTAAAAAATCAAATATATATAAATAAAAATCAAATATATATATATCTAACTAAAATAAATTAATTTATTAAATAGAAGAAAATCAATCAATCAATTTGAAAAAAATGATCTCTGATCAAATTATTAACAAAATTTTGAAACGAATCATTACGAACTGTATCTCATAAACTTTGTGATACTTCACTTATGTAATGATTGTGTTTATATTTAACTTAATTTATTGCACATCATTTTTAAATATAGTATACCGGATTGGTGGCTCTTACATCTACGCCAATGAATTGCGGACCAGCAATACGCAATATCCTTGGACGTCCATCCAATGAGAAGTTAGTGTTACTTCTGCCGGTTGGTTATCCAGCTAAAGACGCCACTGTACCCGATTTGCAGCGGAAAGATCTGACTGAAATCCTAGTCGAGATCGATTAACGGAAATATAAATTACACAATTGATGCCTTACAGCTATCGCGCTAAAAAAAATCGCAAGAATATTTCTTGATTTACATGGAAAAATGAGAAATGGGAATATTTGAAATAAACAATCCAACATGTATTTATGTTAATGCTATTTTTATGAAAAATTTTATATTTTTCGGATTACTAACTTTTTTTAATATCTTACATTACATTTTGTGGATAATAATTATTTACTATAATCGTAGAATGTAGTGCCCCTTGGCTTAAAACATCGCTGCCAATATTACAAAGTAATCGTAACATTCGAAAGAAAAGCTAATCCCTGAAATATAGCACCTGTTCGTGAGTCATATTGTTTGTTATATTTCTTTCTCCTGCAGAGAGAGAAAGTTGAATAAAAAGTATACAATGGCACGCAATAAGACTGCTCTAAACTTAATAATCCGGTTTGTATAAACTAATGTTTATTTTCAAATTTGTATACATAATGTTAAAAATAAGCAATATAAAATATAAATTCGCTCTAATTAGAAAAAAAAGAACTTAAGAGTGAGTCGATAGAAATTTGAGTGTATCTAACGATAATACAATTAGGCGGTAATATAAGATTGATAAATTGAAAAAGGAGGTTTTATATTAATCAACGAATATATATACCAAATATCACCCACAGCGCCGTCTTAAATTAAGTACATTTAATATATAAAATATAAAAATACTGAGCTATAAATGACGAAGAACATGTAGAATATAATTTTCCTCCAGTACTGCAAGTCTGTATATGACAGCTATGTCCGCTACTAATAGCTATGTGTAAAAGCTTTTAGTATCATGATACATACAGAGAAACAGATAATATTCTATTTATCACTATTCATGGAACAAATACTATTAATATCAATGATCTAGAATATGAATTCTTTCATTTTCTTTTCCGTATTCCTTTTTTCTATCAAACGCGAGCCAAGTCGATAGCGAGGAGCTAAGAGTTAATGTGAAAACATCTCGAGAGATCGCCAAATTTTCGTTAAATTTAAGCAACTGTAAAAGTTTGGAAAGCAACAAAATTTCAAATATCATTGACTAAGAGTAGAGTAGAATCTAGAACTAGGAGAGTATTGTCCTATTTAGCGATCTTTAATTAAATCTCTATCGTTCGTTTCGTTCGTTCACGTAGTTAGTAATATCGCTGTAGAGTGTATATACACACGCGTCAGTTTCTAAAATGAGCAAAAAATACACTTTGTTCAGTACGAATGTAAAATCTAACATCATCGGTAAATCGAACTCCGTCTTTGTCTTTAAAATTAGTAATCTCTTTGTCTCCGTTCCACTTACGGAACCTTGCTAACAGTTGGGTTGCGGCATATCTTTATACATCTATTCGTAGAAGCTACCTCAGTTAAATTATAAATATGTGTTTCCTTACATCTTTATCTCGTTGAGATCACCAGTGCCTGAGATATCTAATGTAGTATGCTATATAAACGTATCTTCCTAATTATTATTATTATTATTATTATTATCATTATCATTATCATTATCATTAACATAATTTAATTTAACCGGGTAATTGATGATCAATGCAAATTTCGTAATAAATAATAGATCAATGAAGTTGCCGTTCAGTTTTTCTTTTTCTTCTTCTCGAACAAATTTGCCGGTGTGTAAACGCCGTATAATAAGTAATACTATAGTATATGGATGAGCCCGTGAATACTCTCCTAATTCTCCTAGTAAGATGATCGCTATACCACAGCAAATGGATAGCTCCGTGACTTATCTATGAAAGTGGACTTAATCACGGCGATGAAATTCGGCTATGCATAGGCGGCAAGACCAGGAGCCCTCGGGAGGTGACGCAAGAGGCGGAGACAGACAATACATGTGGTAGCCACGATCACAGTCGTCACAGAACAGCAACTGATCCTATTTTAGTTCGCCAAATATACCGTTAATATCAAATCAATCCATAGTCGTGTAAAGCGCATAATATTAATACATTTATTTTCAACGATTCTTGCAAATTTCAATGCCGATAAATTCGTCTGACAACGCGTTAAACTCGGATCCGTCAATTTTAACGAATAAGTGTTGGAATTATTTAAGACATTATTTAGACGAGTTAAAATTGTTTAAGAATGTAAACATAATGTGATCCAAAAAGATTCTCCATAACAATTCTCAACAATTCTCTTACGATGAAATCTAAATCAATATCGTATTATTCGTACTATTCGCTCGCGCGCTTCTATTACCGTTCAAACTCATTGTTTAGGCGTTACGAGAGCCTGCGAAAGAGATTGCGGAATAAATACTTACATCGTTGTCCGAAGTGCCGCAAATAGAGCAACATTTGCACTCGATACACTGCCACCTGTACTTGCGAACAGAAACGATCATGTTTGCAGTGAATTGCAAACAAGTTGGATGCCCTATAACAAGAACGTATGCACGTCAAGGAAACAGTAGTAGGATGGAACGAGGAGTCTGTCGTGGGATGCGAGTAGAAAGGTGCCAGGACAGTTATCTTGTGCCGAAGAACAGTGAACTCCAAGCTATTCATTTTTTTAATTATTTTTTTCCATAAATCATTTACTTTTCGATGCTTTCTCATCGTCACATCGTCAAATCAAATTTTTTTTATACATGTAAGAAAGAAAGAGCATGAGAAATTTGATCCACAAAAGTACGACTCTATATGTCTTTCACCTTTCCTCAGCACTAAAAACGTCCGGAATAATGATACGTCCTCATGTTTCCGCACAGAATATTTTATTTCATGATATCTGTAATTTCCTTTTTTTTTTTGATGTTGCATTTTGAACATACTGTTATTATTTGGAATAATAGGTGGTAAGTAATAGCAGGGCGTACCTTGGAATAGTTCACGTTCTTTCTTGCGCAGCACAATATAAACGTCGCAGATGCACACTCTCCCTCGCTCCTTCTCTCTCTTTCTTTCGTTCTCTTTCACTCCCTCGCGTTCTCTCGCAAATTCTCTCTTTCTTTCATTGTCATACACACAACACGCAACTCATATAACGTATCACATTCTTTATATATATCATATATATATATGAAGCCACATATATATATTTATATATAACTAGTGTGACTTAAATACTATATTTATAAGCCTCATTGGGTATTGCTTAATTAAAACTGCCTAATAACAAATCTTCAATTTTATATATAACAAGGAGGAACTATATATCTGCATGCTTCCATTGTTTTTATACCATGTGAGTTTTTCTTACGACAATCTAGGGATAATATAATATTAATTTATACAAGAAACTGAAATGTACCCTCTAGTCTGCCATATTAGCTATACCATGTTAAATAATAGAATATTCTACATTGTATCGTATGTTATATGTAAAGAAGCTGTAACATATCTTTGTCGATAGCCTTCTATACTTGAGTTACATAATATATGTATATTAAAAAGTACTCTGTAACATGAAACTGTACGATTAAAGAATACGATTGGTTCACGGCTGTAAATAATTTCCAAAGATTTCAAAAGTCGAATATGTATAAAAAAAAAAACAGCGTACACGTATACACGTCCATACGCGTAGGAAATAAAAAAAGTTGTACGACGTTACAACTTATGTAGCGTATAAGTAAGCGACATGTAAAACTGCAATATGCTTATATAATTAAAAAATATATAAAATAATTCGAGTTTAGTCAAAGATAGATTTCAACGCCATTCTCGCGCTGTCTATGCTTGAAAAACTCATAAGGTATTACATTAATTTCGTACACGGTATCTTGTTATCCCTAATCAAATGATATTTGTACGAGTATCAAAGCTTGTACAAAACTAAGCTATATCAGATTTCTACAAGAAGATATTAGTCACGTTTATGTGTGACGCAATCGTTAGAAAGATACCTAATTAAAACATTCGGTAGTGAAAAGAATTTCTTTTATCGTTTGTAAATGTAGCTTTATCTCATTATCTTCGTCTTGCTTGTTAAATATTTAATAAATATATTGCGTCATTACAAATAACAGTAATAGCAAAGGGGGCGGTATACTATATTAGGTCGGAGAAGCTAATGCCCACAACTAAAGGTAATTAAGAGCGGCAGATACAATGGAATGTGCGACATATTAGAAAAAATTAACGAGCAGTTCTGATTAAACAAGAACGCGCGCGATCGCGTTTTTCTTTTTCTTCTTTCATCTTTACAATGAAATCCGATACATCACCGCGATACACATCTAACATTATGTTATACAATTAAAAAATAAATTCTCTACCTCAGAATACCATCTCACATAAAGCACTCTATATGGAAAACATTAATAATCGTAATCTAGCTTATGTGAGAATGTAAAATGAGGCTTCTTGAGTAATAAGTTGTCTGAGAGACAAATTGTTACTCAAAATACATAGTTTTGTTATTCAACAAAAGATTGTTACACGGCACATTTTACACGATTATGTAAAATGCATATCTCACTTTATAGCGAACGTCTCTCTCATTTCTACGAATCCCTGCTCAATTTCTGAGAGATACGGAGAGATTTATTTTTCAATTAGAAAAATAAATATAATGAACACATGAACGAGTCATTAAACAAGTGCCAATCGAAATTATCGTAATAGATAAAACATCATTTCTACTCGGTCGTTACTTAATCTTTCAAAATCCTTTCAAAGTCGCGGAAAGTACGGAGATCCTTAGAATTGCACTCTCTTCTCTTTCTCTTATTCCTCTTTTTGCGCTGCGCTCTTAGCTCGTTATCATCTAAAACCTCATAATATTCAACAAACGCAAAGCCACCAAAGTATTATATTTACAAGCGTTCGGAAAACGTAGAAATATTGAAATGTGACGCGATCAACACTTCTCGTTATCTTACAATAAATACGTTGCTTTCATTAAAACGATTCTCATGATTGTGCTGGATATATAAAGTATATATATACACACACACATATATATATATATATATATATATATATATATATATATATTGCATCTAAAATTCTTCTAAATCTGTCGGTGCGTTTCTCACGCCGTACATCGCCTCCTTCTCTTTTGATTTCTAACACAATAACGAAAATATCGGAATACACTGTCAAACAGAAGACAAACACATCCTCCTCAATACGTGCTCTGGTGGTACTGTGCAACAGGAATTTCAACAAATTTGCGAAAAAAACAGACGATCGATTTGCTACCGATGTCCAATCACGCATACACACACACGACGAAAATTTGACTTCAGATGAAGACTTTTTAATTTCGTACCTTTTTTTTTCTCCCGTAATAATTACCGATTCAATATATCTTAGAACTAATCATTGAGATACTATAAATCACAGCAAATTCGCGTAGTAAAGGAATTCCTGAAAATTCCTATTACTCAGATGCGACAAGTTGCACCATTGACAAAACGATGTTTTGTATTCCTCGCCTTGACTAGTGTATATAAAGCTCGTAACCGTTTGATCTACACTGTGCAGATAATTGAATGCTTCTCTTCTTTAATTATTGCACTCAGTTGCAACAGCATGGCTTTCAGGCTTTCTACTACCCTCAGCGGCAGTGACAAAATGCGTCACGCGACAATTGTAACCCTATACAACTCAAAAAGTTATCCCCCGTATCTCGGTAAATCTAAGGCATATTAAGGAGACGTGATCTGTAAAAGCTGATAATTGGACACTTCACACTTTTAACGGCTACGCGTACATATACCGTTCGTTCGTGATTAACGCATTAACGAAAAAGCAAAAAAAGGATTATACAAATGTAACAGATAATTCTAAACATCTCGATTGCACGTTTAACAATTGTAGGTACGTTTGGAATACACGAATGAAGAACAGCGAGATCCTCTTTGCGTAAGGAAGGGCACGTACGCTTGCTTGCTTGCTTGCTCGTAAAATTAACGAATTACTTAATGTCTTTCACGATATTAACAGCTGAAACATGGAAGTATAAACGATTATATATAGCATAAACACGTGTATATATACATTATATATATGTATATACCCAATATTCTTCGTAACGCTTCAATATATCGGCATCGAATTACCGATTAAATCATCGCGTTGCTAAGTAATCAGTAAGACTCGGTTTCATCAATGTAAAGATTAATTTTAATTTACTGTTCTTCTTTTTCTAACTTTTAAAATTTTAATTCTATTAGAAAATGATAAACAGTAAATTGAATGAAAATTGAAATTAATCTTATATTGCTGGATCGGGTCTAAATCATGTACATCCCGTAAATAAGCTGCTGATCACCTCGCACATTCGCGCGTATCGCGAGGAAGCGTACGCAAGATATTGCAACAAAGTAATTCCTTTTTTCTTTTTTGAGTTGTATTTGGCTATGTATGCACAGAACGCAGTGCGCGATAGGCTCGCAAAGAGACGTAGAAAATAGAAGTACCGTCCGTAGAAATGTATGGTTCTCACCGCCGTGCCAATCCGAAATATATTGATTTCAATAAATACATGTGGCTATATGATTACCATCATCATTGTCGTCATCGTGGTCGTCGTCGTCGTCGTCGTCGTCATCGTCGTCATTGTTATCATCATCATCATCGTCATCGTCATCATCGTCGTCGTCATCGTCGTCATCGTCGTCGTCGTCGTCATCATCATTGTCGTCGCACGCCGGCGACAGTGCGAGTTAATTGTGATTCGCTCGCCGGGTGTACTTGCGCTTCATCTTTTCCTCTGGCTTACCTGAGCGGCCGCAATCGCTGCACGACACCAGCTCCTCGGAACCACCGGTCTTCTTGTTTTCACGTGCATCACCCAGGCAGAAGTCGCAGTACGGGGACGGCTGCGCCGCCGACGATTTGCCACCACCGATCTTCTTCTCCGTGGATGGTCCTCCGGGTGTGGGTGGCCCGCCCGTGGAGCCTGCGGTTTCCACGGGCGGCAGCGAAGAGACGGCGGTACCGCCTGGCGAAGATGCCGTCGGGAGATGATCTTCCTTGGTCGGTGGGATGGTAGGTGACGCCGGAGCAATGGGCGTCTGCACGGCCGATTGCAGCTGCTGCTGCTGCGACTGCTGCGGCTGCGACGCCGTTCCCGCAGTGGGTGCGGCGGTAGGCGCCGCCGGGGAAGGACTCGAGGTATTCGAGGAAGTAGCGTTCTGACGACCCCGACGAGTACCACCTGATCACAAACCGATCAACATACCCAGTTGCGCTTTGCCGTCACAAGCTGATGACCATGCACACTGGCTTTATATAATAGACAATAGACAAATTCATATTCGACTCTTTTGTCGCTCTCTCTCTCTCTCTCTCTCTCTC
>Ga0157363_1007282_pt1 | contig 10471 bp, 4 predicted proteins | sample AttsexASBM1_FD_111477 | JGI IMG/M metagenome (GOLD analysis project Ga0157363, IMG submission 111477) | Fungus gardens microbial communities from leaf cutter ant in Ribeirão Preto, State of São Paulo, Brazil - Atta sexdens ASBM1 | ecosystem: Host-associated > Fungi > Mycelium > Unclassified ...
CCTTGGATATAATTTGACATTATGAATTTAACAATACACGCTGTTTAAAAAGATCTAGGTATCTTCACTTACACAAACACTCCAAATGTATTTCCATTCATTCAATAATGCTGAAGCAATATTTTTGGACCAATGTACGATTACATAACCGTACATAGAAATCACGATAATTAGTAGTACGAAGGGCGCGTGTTGCCGGTAATAAATAATCGGAGTACGAAATGATGTCAGCACGAACTGCCTCGCAAAAGGTAACTTGCTTTCATATTTCATCGAGTATCTTCCGCGCCATCATAATGAAAAATCCGGGATTTATTATTGACCCGTCTTCGGCGCGACTTCCCGTTCGCCCGGCGACCGGAAATCGATATATGCAAAATATTTTGATGCCAACAGATTGGGAGGCGACGTTACGTTACACGCGCGAGAGAAGATTTATTAGAGAGACCGGGTTTCAATGCCCTGGATCAATTTTATTGAACTCTTTCCACTTCGCCACATGCGCTTAAATATATACATACCTCGATGCGGGCGGACATAGTTAAATGTGCGAAACAGTGTAAATACTATTCCTGGTGATAATGGAAAATTGAAATAGTATTATCGATGTTTCTGTTAAGGGTAAAGCGGATTTGGCATGTCCAGTTAGTAACTTTTAATAGGATTTGTTGCCCACTTTTATCTTCCACATGTCAGAGTAGTTAATGTATCTACCACGTTTTCTTGGAAAATATGAGACGCGTGGATAAAGCCACGGGTCAATTATCCGGCGCACGCGAAAGTAACGACGCGACGTCTTTGAAACTTCGTGCAACTTAACAACGTGGAAGTAAACACGTTGGTCATATCATAAGCCCTTTCACAATCTGCGCCAAGCTTGCTTTATCGAATACCAACGGTCTTGTTCCCACTTGTTCTTCTCATTACTTGAGAAAACACACAGTCCAAGCTGCATTTTTCATGGAGACAAACGAACTAGCGATCTCCTACCGTGAGAAAAACGTTAGATCGCTTTTTCAATAGCGACAAGAGCATCCACCGCTCTTTTTTCCTTGTTTTTTTTTATATCGTTATTTAGCTTTAAACTCGCCGCAATTCTGTGCAAAGGACCAAAATTTGACCGTATTTTTTATAGAGAGGAATAAACTCTCGGGGGCATTTTTTATTCATGAAAGATAGCAGGATTACCACTATCCGATATATCACTGCGTTGGTAGAAAAATGATCTCGAAATTAACAATTTTTCATTAGAATATTTTTAAAATTTTAAATTGAAACAGCTTAATTTAGATAGTGAATATGCAGTCTCTATAATTTCACTTCATATTATATATTTTCAGCAAAGCGTATAACGTAATATAAATACGTATATCTATAATGTATTATTTATAATATGTATAATGTGTTCAAAACTATATCTTGAGTTTTTAAAATTTGAACACTGAATTTTAATATAAAATATTTCTTAATAATAAAGATTAAGCAAAATGAGCAAAATGAGCTACAAATGTATAACGTCTTTCCACAAAAATATATTAATCTTAACAGTTAATTTTCATTAAACTAATCTAAAAATACTAGTTTTTTACTTATATCATTTTTCTTTCAATACAGTGATGTATGTAAAAGAACAATTTGTATTCATTTAAATCTGTATTCTATCACATAAATCTGTCTCAGAAATCGTTTTAAATTTTCGTGCCTACTGTCATTGCTACTTCCCGGCAATTGATTTAACAACCGTTGTCATTAGTAGTTTCGTGACGTACCATCCGAAACCGAATATCACGCAAAACAAATTACTTTAAAGACATTCAGCGGGCAATTAATCAAGGAAGAGAATGGGAAAACGACTAAAATAATCAATTGAATAATGTTTCATCCGTTAATTTATACGGACGGCCGACACTGAATTTCCCACGTTTATGTAACAGAGTAAAAGTTATCAAATAAATGCTGCTAATTGAGATATGCATTTAATTAACAATTGTCGATTAATAAAGCTAACATCGATAGAAAATTAATTACACTGATTGTGAGTACAGAATAAAACGGAATATTCATAATTAGGTGTATCTTATGATTAAAAGTTTTCGTAAATATTTATTCGAACAATATTGATAATATCAAAATATAAACTTCGTTTCAGAGAGGAACGATATCGTTCAATATCTCACTTTGTTTGCAGGTAAAGCAAGACATAATTCAGGGAACAATAATATCCTGGAGGGAAATCAAGATATGCTAAAGGAACGAGGTATACACATTAAATATCAGAATTTAATTTCAACAAAGCTAATCTTTACTTCACTTTTTTTATTCTTTCTAATATCAAGATTAAATTTAAATATTTTAAAAACACGTTTTGAACAAATTTTTCAGAACGATTTAAGTTTAATAAAATCCACGATATGGAAAAAGCAAAAAAAATTTTTTTAATTATTTAAAATTTTATTGAAAGTATTAAAATATTTTAAAAAAGAATTGACAAATAATCGATGTGCAGTTTATTTGAACTGGAAATATTCACACAAAAATATCATTAAGTTCCAAACTCTGTTTTAAATATAATACGGCCTCCTTTGTTTATTTGTGTACACAAAACATTTTCGTTTTTTATTGCAAAAATAAACTTTTTCTTGTTTTCAAACGCAAACTTCTTGATCACGTTTTGATCATACATATTTCACAATCTCTCGTAGATTTGAAACTACGAGGTCGAAAGGAGAACGGCGGCGACGTAGCGGACTACGATGAATCCAGCGCTACCAGCAATGGTAGCTCGTTGCTGCTGGTGATTCTTGTCGCGCTGTGCCTGTACCTCCATCATCATCCGCAGATGCGAACGTTACATCCGGCCTGAGATTTACCCACAACGGTCCTGCACGCCATCGCACGCGTAATCCGATCATCGAGCCATCATCGTGACTTTGTACATCCACTTGTAAAGCCATCGCTCAGGGACTTCCGTCGAGGATGAATATCGTCGAGGACTGCGTTGACCACTTTAAACTTAACAATAGAATAATAATATTATAAATAGCGTTAGAGTGCGCGACGGGCTCTGGCTGGCACCGTTCGCCAGCGGAGTTTCGCTAAGGGAGGATTACGACTTAAGGGACAGTCATTACGGACAGTTTCGGAACCAGAGTTGGACCGCGCAAATCTACCCCATGCGACCGAAATTACATTATCATGTTGGGGAACGCCGGATTTATTTTAGAGTCCCATTAATGGCATTGCAGATATAACTGAAATATCCATAAATTTCGAGCGTTATCATGATTTTGATAAAGTATTAATTTTTGTTATGTAAGAAAAATACAAATTAAGTTATTTTTGCTCTTAATTCTCCTGTATTTAACTTAACTCTAAATTGAAAAAAAACTTGTATCTGTCCATAAACGATCGTTTTATTTCTTTATAGCTAGGCGATATTCTATGTAACTGAGACAACGTTGCATGCAGCTAACAAATTCTTTATGAAATAATGTGTGAGCAATATTTTTTATTAGGTCAAAAAGCACGTATTTTCACTCTGCAAAACTCGATCGATTCTGACAACGAGCAGTAACCAAAAAGTGTTCTTGTTGAAACAAGATGGACATTTGTGGAAAAACGAGACGACAAAAGATGGACAGTTTGTACTGTTTCGCGTCATTTTTAATTGGCTATCCGGACGGTGTATCCCAACGGTGTATCCCAATGTCGGACGACTATTACGAAGCGACAACCAAACGATGCAACGACGCGACGATGCGGCTACGCCAATTGCTGGGAAAGGCAGTTATTGTCTAGACGCTTATTAGAGGAATTCTATGCTAGAACGGAGCTGTCCAATTCAAGTAAACGATGAACTCTTGGACAGTTTCACATGCTTCGTTCACACTCTGCCGATCTTTCTTCTCATAAACTTTTAAAAATATGTTAATGTTATATTTTAAAGAATACCATTTGCACGTCGTATGTAAAATTACATTGCAAGTAAAGCAAGAAAATCAGTAATGAAAGTTAAATAAAATTGGAAAAATGTTAGGGATACACCAGAGATATCCGGAAAATATAAATATTATTTGCTATCCGGATAGCCGAATATTATCTGATAATATATCCAGCTGAAATTTTTTATTATGTTCACAATAAGGTTTTTATTTGTTATAATTCTCTTTCTTACGAATAATAAGCATCCGTATTAGTAATTTCCTGATTTTATTTCTTTACGACATGAAAGTGAATACTTTTTAATTTGTGATATTACTCCAGTTTCGATTTAGGACTGTGTTTCAGAATCAATAAATAATTGGTGCAGAGTGCTTTGAACTGAAAATTATGTGAATTTACAAGAAATATTATGAGATACAAAGAACTGCCTTGACTAAATGTGGCGTTTCTCACACATATGTGTTTAATTTCATTGTTTGAGTTTATTTAATATTATTTAATTAATTTTTTCATTTAATAATGTTTAATACTTTTTAATACTACAAAGACGACAGTATTTTCTTCTAATTCAATATTACTTTAAAAAGCGTTTTATTTTTCAATTTTTATTTATTTTTCTATCATAATTCTTTTCGATATGTAAGCTATTCAAGTCACAGCGAGTTTGTACTATTAGCACATCGCAAAATTTAACCATTGAACTCTATATAACATACTGCAGTTATCGAAAAGTGAAGATGTCTCGATTCCTAAACAGGGACACTTTAATGCAAAGTTGATATTGTTTTCTTTCTCAGGAATTCGCTGATTGGCTAACGCTGTTTTATTATGTATTTCTATTTTTACTAAATAGAAAAGAGTTAGAAAGATCAATACTGTTTGCTTTTCTTTTTTCCGCCAGACTGCGCAGTTTTCTATAGTTTAGTATAAAGAAGATTCGCTCTAATATATTGTAGAATTCACTGGATTTAACTCTTATTAAATAGATATTTCAAATTGGTCTTCTCAAATAAGATTATTAACTATCTTTTAAAAGCTGTATCGACGCAGTGACATCGATTGGCATTATTGTATATACATGACTTTTCGTAACTTCTGACCTGACTTAAGACGATTGCTGTGCATGGAATAATTAATATTAATCTCATAGAATATCCGAGGCGCATTATATTAATAGTCATCGCTTGAATATTTGCACCAAAAACATCGGACATTTTAAACTGTTCATCATTTTTACCGAGACGGACATTCGCGTTTATAGAAATCTATTCTATAACAACTCTTTGTATAGTACCATGTATAATACATTAATATACTATGTATAGAATATTAGTATATAAATTACTAGTATATATATATATATATATATATTCGTAAATAGGCAGTATGTATACACATGTAACATTGTCACATCGGTATTTCTTCGATTTTCTTCCTGCAGAACATCAAATTAATAAATTGATTTATCCTATCTTTATATCTTGCTAATTAACAACAATTATTTATTTATTAATCTTTTTCTTTACAAATTTCATTCCAAAACGAAATAAATAATTATTTATTTATAAATTTTTTTCTAAGATTATAAAGTAGAGTGCAATTAATTTTAGAATTTCAATTCACATTTCGGGAAGAATATAAAAATTAAATATTTAAAGAGAATACACAACATTTCAGTAATCCTATTTTTCTTAAAATAACAAATACCAGAGAGTATATCACATAATCTGTATATAATATACGTAATAAGTACAAGACTGAGGAGGCTCTCTTGGCATCCTTAAATAAATTCCGAGTGGTCAATGTACTGCGTGTGAATAGATCTCACTTTATTATGCTCTAAATCTGAACGTACTGTACATACTAGAATAGACTGATAAAACATTCATATTGTCACATTGTTATACGAGGTCTAGCGAAGAATATCACTTCTCGTAAAATAAAATAAATACACTTCCTCGACAATATCAGATAAACTCGCGAAATAACATTCATTTAAGGTGTTTGACAGCGCGTGAATTATTTATTAAGACATCCATCATTTACTAAGAGACTGCATCAATTTATTCTATGAATACGCAACCGATAGTTATAACTGCAATTTCCGTATTATTAACTATTAACGTTGCGCAACGTATCAATATTTGCTTCGTAATCGATGCAAATATTCGTAGGGCTTCACTTAAGCTGTCAGAGCTTTGGATAACACATTCTATAAACTGGGACACCCTGTACGGTCTGAATCACAGTACAATATCACGATGCAGAGCTTGCACGTGGCGCTTTGTGTTTTCGTTCACTGATGTATGTATACGTATGCAAATAGAGAGCTTATTATTGAATATCGGCTATGAAAGAGTTTTGAAATAGGTTAAGAAGACTGCAATAAAAAAAAAACAATAGAAGAATAAAGCAAAACTGTAAGAAGAGATCGAGTTCTTGCTATTAAAAAGAGAGCTGTTATCCGAGCATTGAGAAACCAAAAAAAATAGAATAAAAATGGCAAATAAACTACGCAAGTATGCGAGAATAATTTGCCATGGAAATAAAAGGATTAATCAATTCTTTCTCTCCGCGTAGAGATAATTAAGTTATTCCAGCCTTCCTTTAATGATTCTATTTTATTTAGTATGACATTTTAGCTACTTTCGATATAATGTAATTTCCTTCCAGTAGATTGACATTTTTTGGCGAGCACAATTGTTTGCAATTAACTTTGTAAATAGAACGGCTTTGCAAGTTTAAATACTCCAAATTGAATAGTGTGAGCATCGATAATTAACGTTGATTAAGTATACTCTGGAATAATTATGATGGATGCAGTTTGGAAAAATAATATTGCAGAATATTGTACATATCTCTGCGGAATATTGTATATAAGAAGACATATCACATACAAGTATCTGTATTCCTTCGGTATAAAAGGAAATTGAATCATTTTAATATAAGACACATTATATTTACTTTGAAACAAATATTGATTTTATAGAAGCTTTAACAATTTTAATAAATTATCTTAACGTATTTATTTTAAAATATATACACTTATGTTGCTCAAAAATACAAGCCGCGCAACGAAAATAATACAATGACTTTTAATTAATTTATAAAATGTAATTTAAGTTAAATTTTAATTTAATATTAATTTAATATATAATTAATTTAATATTTAATATTAAAAATATAAATCTTGTGTAATTAAGTATGAGACGTACCTATTTTATAATATACAAATTTAAGTTTAATAATCCGGTAATCGGGCAAAGATAATATTAATGATTTTTAATTAATTCATAAAATGTAATTTAAATTAAATTTTAATTTAAATATTACATATTCTATGATTAAGAGTGAGACGTATCTATTTTAAAAAAATATATAATTGCGCTGAAATATTCGAATAGTGCAGCGAAAATAATACTTTTGATTAATCCAATTAATAAAATTTGATTTAATTAAGTGAAATTTTAATTTAAATATCATTAGACATATGCGCATATTCTCTAAAGATGCTCAACACCTCGATTGAATCATTATGCAATACATTGCGTATCGAGTAGCATTCATTAATAGGATTACACATTGCAGCTGTGTGAAGCTTAGGCGTTCATGAATTATTTAACAAGTAAAACAACTGTGCGACAATTGAACAATATATATCGAAGATATTCAGAGCAACTACTTTTGTATCATTGACATTGTAGATAACACACATCATACGCATCAGACATGCTACAACGCGCGTAAGGAATCGTGGAGGAAAAAGTGCGGAATTTGTAATAAAGAGTAATGAAGAGTAATACGAAGCATAATTAAGTAACGTTGGTAGCAAGTAAATGGCGAATACCATATTTATATATATAAGAAATAAGCATTAAAATGTCATAGTGTGTACAGGTAGAATACATTATCTGTGCTGATTGGTGGCGTAACTATATATGTCTCTGCATATGTAATAAAAACGAGGGAGAGTTATCTTTCTCTCACATTTTCTCTCTCTCTTTCTCTCTCTCTCTCTCTCTCTCTCTCTCTCTCTTTCTCTTTAGATGTCATTGCATTTTACAAAATTTTGCTACGAGGATACGTTTCCATCGCAACAAAACTGTTAATATACAAAATTGTTATTACTTATTGATGATGTGATAAGAGGCACGTTTATTTCTTATTTCTAACAATAAAATTCAAATGCGACTTTATAAGTCATGAATGTCTCCGCAATAATACTGGTATAGATCAGTGTGTAACTAGCTAATTAAGTTAGTCGAACAATAAACAAAACGTAGATTAACGATGATGTTCAATTGCGTAGCTCTACGGCAATTATGCTGCGATACTGGATCCGATCTGGTTGCGCCACTGCCCGTGCTTCTTGCACGCGATCTAGTCCTGTAAGCACTATCGGCATCAGGAAGAAATGTCCGTGTATACATGAAATACAAATTTATTACTTACTTTTTATTGTATGTATCTTAGTTCCCAAACAACCTAAGTTACATCTTCAATTCTTGCGCGTAGTCCACAATTTATTTTATAATTAAATTTTCTGTTGATGAGATCATTTGTAAATGAAACTAATTTTCACTGAGAATTAAATTATTGACAACAATATGTTTACTTTGGATTGAGTGCTCAATACTCTTTATACATACATACACTATACATTTTATAATAATTCTATAGCCAGTAAATACCAAATAGTAATATTATATTAATGTTATTATTGTGTTGTAAGTTACTCTAACATTAATGTTAGTTTACTGAATAATTAACATTAAATTATTTTTCCTTTTTCAGAAAAGTATGCTTATAAATGTATATGGAGAACAAAATAATAGCATAAGAATGCAAAAGTACAGACGTATATTTTTAAAAAATGAAGACATAATATAATAGATACTTAATCAATCAATTAAAGTACATATATTTTAATTAATTTTAACCTACACTATATTACATTAGTAATCAATTTACTAGTTAAATTCCAAGACAAAAATTCTTAGAATTCTAAGTTTATGGATTCAAACTATGAAAAATTAAAAATAATCCAAAGTAAAAATTGTAAGAAGTTACAAAATCAATTAAAACACAAAAGCAAAATTAAATTTTACAATTCATTGAATGTTTTTTAATTTACAATACTGTATTAGGTAAATAAAATTTCAAAATTTTTTAAATAAAGTAAGATTAAAAAGAATATAATCAAGTAAAAGATACTGCAAATGGAAATTTCATTGTATTTCAAAAAAAATTTCAATTTTATTACCTTTCTTCAATCTACAATATGGATAAGAATATTTAAAAAGGAATAAGCCAACAATTGTTGCTATTATTCGATTTGAGTCATAAACGATCACTATACAATTAAATGCAATAATGCAGAGTAATCATATTCTTAAAAAGGAATAATAAAAAAAGCAGAGGTAAATTAAACAATTTTATATTAATATTGTATTGAGTAATACACAATAATTGCATACTATTAGTTATTTAATTAACTTTATTACAAAAGGCTCTATCAAAGAACAAAAATTCATAAATTAACGAAACAGGATTTATACAAAGTTAGATTAAACATTCGATATTTATTCATTCCATTTGCATTCGTCCATTCAATTATAACATGATTCATTTCTACTATTACGAGAATGAAAACATAAACATAAATTCTTTACAATACATTTTGGGATTTTTTTCTATGAAGTTTTATTTAAAGTCATATTTTTGTGAATATTAATGTCTATAAAGCGGCAATAAGCTCACTGAAATTGAAACTTCTTTTATTGAGCTACGGCTAACAAAAATCTGAATTTACGTGGTACACGATACTCTCGCTGCAGATTTAATTACGCAAATTTATTTAACTAAACATTCAATTATACGCGTTTAAATGATACATATATTTTTAGGTTTGTATATCAATTTTCGCTGCTTTCAATTATAAACTTTAATTTTTTTAATATTTATTATTTTAATTCTTCGGAACTAATAGTGGGTCTATTGAACTCACTCAATAAACCTCTTTGTTAAGTAATTCAATTTTTTTATATCATATTTGTAAATTTGAATTATTCTTATTAAAATATACTTAATATTTATTCTTCTTTTAGTTATATTATTTTCCTCGGAATTAATTAGTGTCTTTTAAATAATAAAAATTGAATGGGTCCCATGTCAATAATCGTATTACGTAGATATTAACGTCAATTCATCGTCGAGCAGTTAACATATAAAAAATTTCAAAAATTTCAAAATTTTCAATTAATTATAGTATTATTCATAAGAAATACAAGCACGTGCACTTATATTAGTTATATTTTATGCGAATAATATATTTTTATGATAGATCGTGTACCACCTCATAACAACATACAAAGCTTGCTGCAATTATTTACAACGATTCCATTTGACTTTACAGTACGTAATCGTAGCGTAGTCTTGTAGTTAATATTTACATCTGGATTCCGAGAGCTCCTGAGAGTTGTGACATATATCAAGGGATTTAATTGTAAAATGTGTAACACTTAAATTA
>Ga0157363_1007283_pt1 | contig 10470 bp, 5 predicted proteins | sample AttsexASBM1_FD_111477 | JGI IMG/M metagenome (GOLD analysis project Ga0157363, IMG submission 111477) | Fungus gardens microbial communities from leaf cutter ant in Ribeirão Preto, State of São Paulo, Brazil - Atta sexdens ASBM1 | ecosystem: Host-associated > Fungi > Mycelium > Unclassified ...
GAGTATATTCATATCATTGTAACCGCGAATGTTCTGCAATATTCCCTTATTCGTCTAAGAGAGAACTGCGGCAATTGTGCAAGATCGAAGTAATACCACAAATAATATTATAAAAGTCTCCTCATATACTGATTATATTCTTTGATTATGATGAGATTTAGAGTAATGAATTTAATATTAAATGAGTAATCTGCATAATATCGATCACTATGAATATAACAAGTTTGTTGTAACCGCGAATGTTGAATGTGAATATACGCAGACTGCAAACAATTTACGAATAGTTTAACATCGCAAATTGCTCGCAACTGCAAGGCAGTATTTCCTTATTCGTCTAAGAAGGAACTGTGTCATTTGCGACAGTATACAAAGTAATGCCACAAATAGTAAAATATTATAAAAGTCTCCTTATATACTGATTATATCCTTCGATTATGATGAGATTAGAGTAATGAATTTAATGTTAAATGAGTAATCAGCATGATATCAATCATTATGAATATAACGAGTATATCATTGTAACCGCGAATCTTGAATGTGAATATATGCAGACTGCAAACAATTTGCGAACAATTTAACATCGCAAATTGTTCGCAACTGTAAGGCAGTATTCCCTTACTCATTTAAGAGGGAACTGTGTCAATAGGGACAAATATCTTGCGATTGCAAGAAAATTTAGTAATAACATAGATGGTAGAATATTACAAAAGTCTTCTCATATACTTACCGATTATGGTGAGAGTAATAAATTTAATGTTAAATGAATAATCTGCATGATATCGATCATTATGAATAGAACAAGTTTATTGTAACCATGAATGTTGAATGTGAATATACGCAAACTACAAACAATTTGCGAACAGTTTAATATCGCAAATTGCTCGCAACTATAAGGCAGTATTCCTTTATTATTATATTCATTTAAGAGGGAACTGCGTCAATAGGAACAAATATCTTGCAATTGCAAGAAAATTTAATAATAACACAGATAGTAGAATATTATAAAGGTCTCCTCATAAATTTGCCGATTATATCTTTCGATTATGGTGAGATTAGAGTAATGAATATAATATTAAATAAGTAATCTGCATGATATCGATTATCATAAATATAATAAGTTTATTGTAACCGCGAATGTTGAATGTTAATATATGCAGACTGCAAACAATTTGCGAACAGTTTAACATCGCAAATTGTTCGCAACTGCAAGGCAGTATTCCCTTATTTGTCTAAGAGGAAACTATGTTAATTATATTACATTACGATAAGATTAGAGTAATGAATTTGATGTTAAAGTCGGGTGGTAACCCGAAAGGAAAACAAATAACAATAATAATCGCGTAGGCGTGCGGGCGCGACAAATATACATGTCGCAGCCCAGTATTGTGCGTTTCCTCCTTGATTTCAATGCGTGCTAGCCCAATATGTATGGCATTCAATCATACACATACTCATTGTCATTACATGCACAAAAAATTAAATCGCTATACTTATATAAGTAATGTTACTTATAAGTAATATTACTGTACACGTATAACATCAATGTTATTTAATGCACTATTATTAAAGTATGGAACTGTATCATGCCAGGAAAGTAAAATATTGAGAATACTTCTCTTACTTGAGAAGGAAGTCACCGCTCTAGGAAGTCATCGATTTCAGATAGACACAGGTCTAATATTAACTAATTTATGTAGATTCGTTAGGGATTTTAAAAACATAATCGGTCGGTATTGCAAGATATACAATACACGTATAATCCAAAACAGATACATAGATTAGTAGACGAAAGGGCGGCCGTGTTTGTCGCGCTTTCTCGAGCGGAATGATTCTTACCGGACGCGAGCACGTTGATCATGCACCTAAAGAGAGGAAGGGAGAATCGAAACGTGATGCTTCGATGATCACGAACGGACCACCCACGCGGGAGAAAGGGTTGAATCGAAGTTCACGATCGGCTCGTTGGCCGCCACGTGCTCGAAAACCGCCATGACTTTCGAATTGGCTGACATTCACGCGGCGGTCGACGTTTCGATGAATCTTGAATCGAAGCTGAATACCGACGGTGATGACTTTTGACATTACCGCGTGCGAAGTGCATGCGATTCAATCGTTGCGAGAAAAAAAAAGCAGAAACGATAGAGTTGTAATGGATGATGAGTATACAAGCGGATGATTCGTTGCGGTTTGTGGTGATTTCGAGCGTAATGGAAAAAAAATGCAAGGTGTAACAGTTCGAGGATGGTCTGAAATAGTCTGAATAAATGGCGGCCTTTTTGATATCTGTTCCAATTATAGAACTTTAATACGCTTGTATTTGATTAAACATCGTGTTTTAGAATAGATTCAATAATGTCGCTATTATTTTATATTTTACTGCAACTTATGTGCTTTCCATCAAATGAATTAGACTTAATTACACCTCCCAAGAAATCGATTAAGTAATTTAAAAAAAATGGAGGGTGAATATCTTTGTATAATTTATTTGAAATTTAGATTATTGAATTTTCTTAATTTGGAATATATTAAAATTTCGAATTACGGAAAAATGATCGGACACCATTTCCGCGTAATTTGAGATGAAAGATAGAAAAGTTGATGATTAGAAAGACAATCCTCTGAATTCAAGATCGATGTAAGAAAAGCGAAAGATCGAGGAATCGCAAACGACACGGTGCGTTTCTTTTTAATGATAAACTTGTAACAGTACTTAAAGTTATAAGGATATTTTTAGTAGTTCACTGAGAGGACAACGAATCAACAGAACGAGTACGTGTCCTGAACGATGGAATGTAGATGGCAAGAAAAGATCGAACAACGATGATAACATATACGCAATGTCCGTGTAATACGCGCGCGTAGATTAGCGCACTAGAATTATCACTTATCATACGATGCAAATATAAATAAGTAACAGAGTAGCTTTTCCTCCCAAACATAAATGGAGAAGAAATTAGATCACACACATAAAATGCGAGTTCTATCTGTCATCGTTAATTACTAAGGATTATCAGGCAAAGCTCTAAAGACTATGAAACGAGTCAAATGTAAGATTATAAATTTATAGCCTCTAGCGAATACGTGAAGAAGTGTAGTACAATATTAACGAGAACGTGTATAAAAATATATAAAGAGTATATAAATAATATATATAAAATATATTAAAAAATATAAAGACAAATATATATAAATGCAAACGCATATATAAATACAAATATGTAATTATTCCTATGATATCGTTTATCGTTAGTCAGGACGTAAAAATGCTCGTTGCGATCGTGCATTTGTCATTTGATCAAAGATTGATAGCGAAAATGTCACTTAAATAACTTGAAATATTATACCTTGAAAATAACAAAATTCAAATTTAAGTACAACGAGAGATAAAAATTTAAATATTTTATTCGTTCAAAAATCAGTTCAATTTCAGTCTCTTCTGTTAGTAAGAGCGAAAAGCGCGACGAATAACGAGCATAAACGCCCAGTACATTCAGTAAGAGTGCCATAGTCGCGAAATGAAATGTAGATGAGACAATATAGAATAGATCGCATTCCGAAGTGAGACGATATCTCAGTCGGAGCATGTTCGTTTTTGGCCTAAAATATGCTTATTATAAAAATGGTATTTGACGCGAAACATCCGATGAATATCAAAGCTCAATCGGATGAAATTATTAATTTAATTTTCAATTTGAAAGGGCATTGGACACGTTGTTTTTCGGCGTATTGTATTCATATCTGCGCCTTTTTTGTAAAACTTTTGTATCGGTATTTTATATATTATGATAAAAAAGTATAAAGAAATTTTCTCATGTTAAAATGAAATGTAATATCCACTAAGGATATTTCTCGATTATTAATCGAGATTGTGAAATGGTAATCTATTACAAGTATTTTTATTTAGTTTTCATATATGATATTTTCTCAAGAACAACGATTTAATGATACGGACAAAAATTATGATGATAAAATTATGAATTTTTTTGTTATTAATATTTTATCTGTATGGGTGACGGACATGGTAATAGTTTCTTGAAATGTTCAACGTTTCGATGTGGTAATTAACTAAACAGAAGTACCAATAGAACAATAGCAATTAATACGTTTTTCAGAAAATTAATTTTCTGAATCACAAAAAAAGAAAAACATGAATGTGTGAACCATTACTTAGTCCCTGTTGCCATAATAGATTATAAAACATTTCCAATGTTTCCTAGTCATTATGGTTGTTATGATAAATCTTACTCCTAAATGTGTTAAAACAATAGATTGCGATTATAAATGTCCATTATGTTATATATACATAAATATATATTATACATGTTACGTTGCTATCAAGATTACCATTACTAATATATTACTACAATTAATGTGAAATATAGTAATTAATACGAGTTTCGAGATGTTTTAACTGCGAAATGTTATAAATATTAATGTGTAATTGTCATGACACTGTGTAAGCGCAATGGTTTTTTTTCCAATTATTAACGATTATTAGGCGATACGTATAAATAAATCGCATCGATAATAAAATGAAAATGAAACAAAAATGCTATATTAATCATCAATAATATCTTTGCAGCAATGATAATAAATGAGATATCTATAATATGCATTAGATATACAGCGTTGCATACTTCAAAGGCGCTCCGATGTAGAACCTGTTACATTATTATGTTCAATGCAATACATAAGCTGAACTGTAATAATAAAAGCATATATAAGCATAAAAATAACATGCATGCATTGTCATTTTTCTTTTATATCCTCATCTTCTCAGGCATATCTTTATAATATATACGAAATTCCTGAATAGTTAAAAAGAGTTACATATAAAGATAAACTTGAATGTTATTAGCATTAATCAATTTTTATTTTCATATATACGAATCTAAAATAGTGAGTACACATGTTAATAATTTCTACAAAAATAAAAAAGATAAAATAATGTACGCATAAAGAAAACAAAAATATTGATTAATATTTAAATCGTGTACTACATATTTTATAATTATTATCATCACACATACACATACATTAAAGATAAACAAGTCACATGACATAGAATTTAAAATAACGACTTGTCGAGTTCTGTATTGAGAGAACAATTTCGATACATCCCGGCGTGACCAAATTCGGTGCTGAAAGAATGGTTCTGGGGATAATAAAACGTCGGTACTGTATGAATTGTCGGTGCGTACCAGCCATAATCCAGAGAAGTTCTCCAGTAACAAGGATGAGGAGGATTCTCTTGACCGTAACCTTTAAAAATTTCTGAAAAACATTAATGATTAATAAATAATAGACAGTACATCATTTTCCATAATATTTACGCATGTATATTCGAAAAAGAATTTTATTAAATAAAATGTTCAATACAAATAAGCAAAGAAAATCAAAGCACGTCTTGATGACTTATAATAATTTTTTATGAATGTTACAATTTTCATTTCAAATAAACTGCGCACTGATTAGAGTATTAGATCCTCCTCGATCGAATATGACTTTCTTCACTTATTTGTGTTGAATTTCTCAGTCAATTTAATATTGTTAAAATAAGATACATTTAAATTATTATCCTTGTAGATTTTTATAATTAAGAGTCATAATCACGTTGTACATATTTAGGAATCTTAAATCTTTTTATAGATCTTTGAAAATAAAAATACTGTGTTTTTTTTGTGTGTATATCACTGTTATATAATATAATATTTTCAGTTTTCTCGGACGTATATTTATGAATACAAAAACATCTCACTTACAAGTTCTAGCCGGTTTCTGGATCTATGAATCAATCTCTGTACAGTCGTACGGTATCTGATACGCTACGCTATTGCATTGATATTGACCGTGAACTTTTCCAAAGTCGTCCACTAACAAACCGCGTACTTTGAAGCCGGGATCCACAGTTACGTTTCTCATTCGCACGAATGCTGCCATATCCACATAACGGAGGTCATTGTTATTCAAGAAAAGAAACAGTAAATTATCTAGACCCTGAAAGGTGTCGGACTTCAACACTGTCAACTGATTGCCGTTCAGCCAGAGCGAGTTCAGTGACTTCATGTGCCGAAAGACATTGGCAGGAATTGTTCTCAGTCGATTCCTACCTAAGTCAAGCTCGTTTATCTCGCTGAGACCGCGGAACACATCGGGGTGCAAAGTCGAGATCTTGTTGCGCGACAGATAGAGAAGGTCTATATGGGATAGCCCATTGAACGTGCCGATCGGTATCTCCGGTATATCATTCGAATCCAGGACCAGCGTTTCGAGCTGTCTGAGTCCCTTGAACATGTTCCTCTTTAACGTGAGTCGGTTGTTAGTGATGTAGAGCTCATGCAACTCCGAGAGACCCTTCCACACGCCAGGTCGCAAGTCCGAGATGTTGTTGTAATCCAGCAGTAGAGTCTCCAGATTACATAAACTTACGAAAGCACCATCTTCTACGTTGATGATCGTATTATTTTTCAAGTCCAAATAGGTGAGCTGATCGAGAGTATCGAAGTAATGCCGGTCGATACTCGATAGCCGATTATCGCGGACATAGAGAGCGGATGAGTTGCTGACCTCGATGAAGGCGTTCCTGGTGATGTTAACGATCCCGAGGTTCTCCAGATGTAACTCGATATCCTCAATCGTCTGAACAGCGTTAACGTCCTCGAAAGCGACGCTGTGAAGAAAACTGCTGTTCTCCAAACAGACATACAGGTGGTTGTAAACCTGACAGTCGGCGTCCTCCGTGAAAACATCCGCAACGTTACCCGATAAGAGGAGATAAATGAGAAGAAGGAAGCACATGGTGTGCTCGGAGGCTGATTGTGCACTAACTTCGTACGCGTCAAGTTTCTTCGCGTACACAACGTTTGCGAGATATTATTATCGAACGCGCGAATATATATCAGTGATAAGTTATTACACGCATATCTACTACGACATTATATTGCGTTATTTTGGACTTCATAATTAATTTATAAATTATAGGAGTCCCACAAATCGGTGGATAATGTTATCTTTTAATAGTTCTCGTTTTTTATTTTGCTTCGATAAAACATTTCGTATTTGTTAGAGACGGTCCACAAAATTCGTTAAAATTTTGTGTTTAATTGTTAATATATCGGAATATTAATTTAACACAATGTGATTTAACATAATGTAATTGTTATTTAAAAATTTTAAATTAATATTTAATATTTTTTAGTGTTGAAATAATACAATTTATGAGTAAATAAATAAATAACATAAAAATAATATCTTTTAAAAGATAAATTCTAAAATAAATGAATAAAATGTATTAATTTAATATATTACAAATGTTAAATTATTGAAACACGTCAACATAGTATAAATTATGTCTAGCATTAATTTTTATGAAAAAATATGATTATTTTGTGTAAATTGTAATCAGTTGTACATGTTAATTTTTTAATAATATTTGTGTTACATCTTAATACATTATATATTTATCTTATATTAAATTAAAATTTGATTAGACTGTTTAGGATATGTGAAAATTTAATATTTTTCAAATGTATCAATTAATTTCCGGTTAACAATAAACAAGCTTTATTATATGAATACAATTTAAATGGCTTTTTGAAATTAAATATGATCAATAACATAGTATGTATAGAAATATTTCTCATATTATTTAAACCAGTATGTCCTTTAATTGCACGAGAATATGTTGAACCTATTGTACATATGTATATGCATTCGTGCGTGTATATGCATAAAATCATATTTTAATAACTAAAAATAATAATAATAAACTTAAAATAACATTTTTATAAAATAATAAGATAATTTGCACACTATGATAAGTTTAATAATAAAATAATGAATCAAATAAAAAAAGCCAAATGTGATCTACATTTTAATATAATATTTTTAAGTCTAATAATATTTTTAAGTAAATTTATATGTAAATTTTAAATCTTCTAGTTATTTAATTAAATTGTATGTCGAGTGTTCGCGGATTGAAAATACATACATAAAACCTAAATTTAAAATATAATAAAAACCATGTTGCACAATCATTCCAGCAAAAATGTTTCTCCAAAAAATTCTCGGTGTTATATAAATTAATGATTAGAAATAATTCATTTTCTACACTTTGCAAGTAGCTGATATGACTGCATACCGGAAAACTACGAAGAATTATCAATGACGAATAACAAGACCATATCAGGATCTCACACTTTATACAACATGCGATAAAAGATTGAGGCGCCGCTCGGTCCATATATATATATATATATATAATTCGCAACGAGTTACTTGTAAAGGGTTCATTGGGAAATACATAAAAATGCTTGTGGGCAGATAAGATTCGACGAGTGCAGTGATCGGCTTTGCCAGCTTATTAATAGCTGAACATTATCATGCTATAGCTACTTGCGACTTCTGAACCAGAATATACAGTTAAGCAACATATTATCTTTTTGTATCTGCAACTAACTTTATCCATTATTTATATTAAAAAATAATCTTGCTCTTGGCAACTTAACTTGCTGTTTCTCATACATTTATTTAATGAAATTTTTTTAATGAAGTTATTTTTTGCATTTATATTACAATTGCATGACACATTGTCGTGTCTTAATGTAATCCATTCATAATATTTATGCGCAACTTTTTTATTCTTTTATTATGTTTATATAGATATACAGGAAACTTTAAAAAGGTACCCGTGAGATATCTAAAAAGCATGAAAAAAATATCAGATTTACGTAGCAGTGTAATTGAAAAAAGAGCCAGCGGGGTATCGTATTACGTAGTTAAATTTGCAATATTGAGTTTGAAAGCGGTAATACGTAAATCGCATTGAATTACGTCCGAGAAAAACGAAATTCAGTTGTTTCTATACATTTGTATACTGAATGTTTTTTCAATTATCTCATTTTGCTAGAGAATTTAACTCGAGATGAAATATCATACAACAAATATCAGTATCTAATATATTCCAAACAACTCACTTGGATATACGAATCTTGATGGAAGATTGTAGGTTCGGTAAACATCATTTGTACACGGACCAAGCGCGGATAATTTGTCGTCCTCCGAAAGCTTATCGTCAGCACAAGAGTATGGTATACCGACCATTTTTCATTTAGATTAACTCAATATCGTGTAATTTAATTTATTGCAAAAACGCTTCAATATTAGTAACACGCTTTGCGTTTGAATTCACTTCTAGAAAACAGCCATGATTACTCGGTTACTATAGAAACGACATTATTACATACGCGATTGATTAAACATAAATGTACGAAAGATATAATATACTGAGGTAAATTACAAGATTTTACTTATTTATTATTTAAATTTTCTAAATATTACATTTTAATTTAATCGATTTAATCATAAAATTAGCTCATGACGCAAATTGCGAATTACTGTTATATGTACATATAATAAATTGTTAAGGTGTCATATAACATTATTATCAGCTGTTGTAGCTAATAAATTAAAGCAAGACAATATACGTATACTAACGCTATTATATGTATAATATTAGTTATCCACGACGATATAAATATGGAGATATATATGCAAATAATATGTATTTATATTCAATGCATTATTTTAATTGATGAGAATTCAACATGATAAAATAATACAATAATTTATTAATAAATCTCTCTCATTCTCTATTTCTTTAAATTTCCACATAAATATCTCTATTTACATTATTTCTATATATAATGCAATATAATTATAAAGAGTGCTTAATTTTTGTTTAACAATTCTGATATTGGAAGTGAAAAAAATGAATTTATATAAAATTTGTATCAATTGTTGTATTCTATAAGTTCTATAACAATTTTTTATACGTTGTGTGATATAATTACGAAGTTCTTTACGCATTACGGTCTCTCACATGCACCTAAGTTTCAAGTACAGAAATGGAAATTTATGCACATGTACAGAACCAGATACGGGCCCCTTCTAACAGTTTTCAGATTAGGGTCAACAGACTTACTTAGGTGAATGCCTATGGCAACTGGACTGTATTTTATATTTAAATAGAGTTTGCACTATATATTGTGCTAGTTACATTATCGCGTACACTGATAATAGAAATGGTTTGTCGGACATTTGGAGGACAACAGTGGTAAAATATGGTAAACATTTGTAAGCAAGGCAGAGTGTGATAATATATAAATAATTTTTTCTCTTCGCAAAGAAAATAAATGATCTATACTCTACTAATTTTGCTTAAAATTGATTACGAACAATGAGTTATCTTTTAAAAAGTAAATATGAGTTAACTGTGCGATAAATTTATTTTTCTAATAATTTACTAATATATAAACATAGTACTACTAACTAATATATAAACATATTGATAATATGTAAATTTAGTGTTGTCTTAAATTAATTTACACATATCGTTCATTATATATAAAATATATTATATATAAAATTATAAATATAAAGAAGATTTTCGTTTCTTAAAGAAAAAGACAA
>Ga0157363_1007284_pt1 | contig 10470 bp, 10 predicted proteins | sample AttsexASBM1_FD_111477 | JGI IMG/M metagenome (GOLD analysis project Ga0157363, IMG submission 111477) | Fungus gardens microbial communities from leaf cutter ant in Ribeirão Preto, State of São Paulo, Brazil - Atta sexdens ASBM1 | ecosystem: Host-associated > Fungi > Mycelium > Unclassified ...
ACTTTACAGCAAAGTCAAGCTAACAAACCAAGTCCGGAGTGCGTAGCCGATATTCAATCTGAGATTAGAACGTGGGTTATCAAGAAGGGCGTCGGGGAAACCATATTACACCGCGCTGCCCGTCTCGGTTACACGGTAAGATAATAATCACATTGCTACATCATGCGACAAAATTAACGATTTACGCGAATTATCTAATCTGTTTATATTCCGCCGCAGGATGTGACTGCTTATTGTCTGGAAAAGCTCAATAGTGCGCCGAGTCCTAAAGACAACGCAGGATATACACCACTTCATGAGGCGTGCTCCAAGGGTCATCTGGAGATCGCAAAACTCTTACTGGCTTACGGTGCGAACGTAAGCGAGAGTGCTAATGGTGGTATTAGGTAATACTTTCGTTAAATTTTTTATGATAACTTTCCTGTTAAATCTACGAGTAATTTGATAAATGTATAGGCGATTATAGATTATGATGATTGATAGAGAGTTTTATATATATATTATTAGACCACTTCATGAAGCGGCGGAGAATGGTGCTACAGAACTTGTGCGATTGCTATTGTCGTACGGGGCCGATCCATTGTTGGCTACTTATTCCGGACAAACGCCTTTGATGTTAGCTGTTGATACCGATGCTAATGTCATTCTAGAACAGCACTTGGCTGACATCCAAGGTCGTACCACCGTGCCATGGTCATTCGCTGGTCCATCTTCAATTTTTGGTACGTTATTATTAGCACAAATTCTTCAGAATTCTTAAAAGTTTTGTGAATATCATATATATAAATTCCAAATATATTTTTAATCTTCTATGGAATTCTTTTCAGATCCAGAAGAGACGGGTTACAATCCGCTCGATGATGTTCCATCGGACAATCCTGAATCAGATGAATTAGATGATATCGAAATGGAAGTAAGCGATATCAACTTGCCTGTCTTGTTCACCTTGAATAACGATCCTGACAAATGGGTGCTGCTTCAAGATCTCATGGCGATTTTGAAGATAAAGAGTCGCGATGCTCTTCTCCGTCAAATTAATCCGAAAGCACATTCTGGACCGCCTGCAATCGCTCATCGTGAGGTCATGCGTGAGCTAAAGTTGCCAGATTTCTTGGAACAATCTCGTTGTTGTCACCTGTTGAGTGGCGGCGAAAGGATTAATGTGCGTGGTTCCAAGGTCATTCTTATCAAGTACAACGACAAGGTGAAGTCTCTGTTAAACGTAGAGAAAGTGCTAATCAGTCTTAGGTGACAAGAGGCTTCTCTGGGGCAATCATCTCCCCAGATATCGAAACCATCAACTTCGATTTCAGCCAAGGAACATCAGAAAAAAGTTGAAGGCAAAGCTATAAAACGTGAGCGGCAACATGGAAGAAAACGACAAGAAACACGTAACAAAAATTCTGCGGACTGAGCGGTTCTTTAACCGATGCCCTATCAAAATATAATTAAAATTATATAAAAATATAGCGATTTTTAAGAATTATATTGCTAAACAGTGAATAATATTATAAGAATAGATCATTTTGATTGTTTTATGAAGCATCGAGAAAAATGATCAGGTTACTGCTATGGAAATAATCTTAATTGATGCAAATCTGTTTGTCTGGAAAACGTCTCGTCTCTGAAGAAAGAAAGACTGATCGATACAACAATGAAGATCGGTGCTTTTACATGTCTAAAGACTGACTTTTCGATTTATCTTGCTTCGAAGGTAAATCGAACCGATACTGATAATGATTTTCTCCTTTCGATCTCTTACAGTGCAGTAATGAAATGAAGCTTGACTAAAGTGATAAGAGATACGCACATATAATCGGTTCCGTTCCTTCATTCAAGTGATGAATTTGTCAATCGAAATAAAAAAAATCGGTATTCCCGATCGGTAATCCCGATATCATGCCGGGAACGTAACGCGCAATTAAATTAATTTCGAAGCACATAGCTGTGCAAATGCAATTTTAAACAAAACTATCTACTATTTAATGCGCAGCTAAGAGTGGGGAAACAGCTACCTGTGACATTATATAGCAGTATTGAATTGGGAATATATATATATATATATATATATATATATATATATATATACGTAATATATCCATAGAATGAGGATATTTTATTAATTCTCTTAAGGACTGAACAAATAATCAGAAGTTTGTTAATGTAACGTTTATAAGCGAATGAAAAGAGGGAGACATGTTGTTTTGTGGGTGATTAAGGCGACGGGAAAACGAATTCTTTGAGAGTAGATTTTCTCAATCGTTGAACCAAGTCTCGGAATAGTAATAATAAAAATAATAATAACGTAAATAGTAATAATTATATTAAGAGTGCGAGAAAACATAGCTGTCATACCAGATATATTTTTATCTCGTACGTGGCTTCAAGAAGTTTCTCTGTTTTTAAGGGACTTCTCTCCGAGATTTGTAGAATTAAAATGCGCGCCCGTGTGCGTTAATATTAATTTTCCTCTTTGAACTATTACCGAACGCGTCATTGGAAGAGTCGAGAATGTAACATAATTACTATCGCGAACGATAACGTTACCACAGTTTAGTCTTTGTTTTTTCCTTATGTTATAAAAGAGTTGTATATTATACATGCGAGTTATATTTATGAAATGTGTTAATTGACCATTCGAATAGGTGCTTGAAACGCTAAATGAGTTGAATTTCAATTCATTGAGTTCAGAATATTTGATCCATTAAGAAGACACCGTCACACATATTAAAGGTGCATATCTGTTGTCTAGTTCTATTTTTAGTATTTCACTATTTTTAATATTCTGTGTTGCATAACTATACAGTTGTATATGTATATTTGTATGTATATCTATGTATATATGTATATATGTTATATATACATTATATATATTATATATACATTACATATATAAGTACATAATATATATACAAATATACGTATAATTATATGGAGCTGTGTGTACATAATATACACAAAAAAATCAACTTTTAATTTATACAAGTTCTTTGTTTTGTACAGCTTCCATTGTGTGTAGCGATTAATTTTAATTTGAATAAAACATAGATTCAGCAGGTGTCAATGGCTCAATTTTTGTAATATGGGAAGTGCAATTCGCGAAATAAATTTTTGTTTCGTTGATGGTCTAATTGTAAATATATGATTATTTCTAAGAGTTTAGAAAAGATAGATAATTACTTTGAAGGACTAAAGCGGCCAAAAAATGCCGTTTGAAAACGCTCACTGTGCAATAATATATCCATTTTTTACACTTTGTCTTCAAATTATTTCTGTTTTTGTGATTATACCAGGATAATGTTAATACATCATATCGACGATCGGAGACTCGCTAAAAAGAACCTCTAAAATTAAGAAGAGAACTTTGTATAGAGTACAAGAAAATGCAATTAAGTATAATAAATAAAGAAAGAGTCAAATGGAAAAATATCTAATAAAATTTTTTTAATTGTTATTGTAACTAATTCGATACATAGAATTTTGAGAATTAAAGAAGAGATAAATCAGCGAGTTTCGATCATCAAAGCGATGCCGTATTTGATTAAAGCAATTTAGGAATGCAAATTTTATATAAGAAAGGTGAGAAATTATTTTAAACTTGGACGGAACCAATTCGGGGAAAATATATCGATTGTACTTATTGTCTCGCGACGTTCCTGTATTGATTTTTGGACGGACGAAGATATTAGCGTATGCGTAGAAATGTTAAATGAGATGAGAAAAAAAGGATGCGGCCAGATAGTTCAGTTTCGTTTAGGATGCTTAGAAATGCTGTAAAACGCGTTTATTTTAACGCCATGTGCAGCACAGAGATTTCAATCGTTATAATCAGTCTCAGGGAAAAATCCACGTGTATTCTTGAAAATAACTTGGTAGTGTACTGACTACAGATGCGTATGCCAATGCGTGTGTTCGTGCAAGCGACGCGTATCAGTGCGTATGAGTGTACAGTAGCTAGTTGAAGAAAAAAAATCTCATTACAAGGGATAATTAATTAATATCGTTAATATTATTGATATAATTAATGAAAGAACGATTTTATCGAAGTATGTAAAAATTTAGTTAGATATTGATTTGAAAATAATTTCATTAAGATTAAAATAATGATATAGGATGTTTAAGCCGATTGGAGAATGTCAGAACTTTTGCAGTATTGTCATCAGCTCAAGGAAGCATGAGTACCTAGATATTAAAATAAACTATAATTTTGTGAAGTTTTTTGTAGAAAAACGAAAAGAGATAAAGAAGTCGGGTTTATTTCACCGTAAAGAGTATATTTTTTTTCTTTGTCATTTAAATTTTATTAAAAAGTAATAAAAATGGGGATGTTAACGTTTTCTTATAAAGCTTGTTTTAAAAAATATTGTTTGCGGTAACTCACTTCCACAAAATTCATCTAAAAACAAAACGACATAAGCTTTATAAAGTTGAAACATAAATATAATAGTTGACGTAACTGTTTTTCGAACAAAATAACAGCTAGTCAAATATCAATTTTTTAATCAAAAATTTTGTTTATTTTTTGATTGCGGATAAAAAACGGAGCATCATTTTTAAAAATCCTATGTAAAAAACCAGTTTTGAATGTCTAGAAAAAGTGATTAAAAATCGGTCAAGCCATTTTCAAGATACAGTGATCATGCATTTTCAAAAGCATGTTTCGAAAAAAAAAGTGCGTTTAAAGTTTTACATTTATAATGACCTATTCCACACAGGACTATAAAACAAATCTTTTGCTGCTCGAAGGCTTGATGAAGATTATTTTGGGTATACGTCTAATTATTTAGCGCGCTCGACTATAATTTTGTGTAACTTTTCTGTTTCTTGTTGAACTGATTTATAATTGTACAGGAATGTTCTTTAAGATATCAAACTTTAAAAATATATGAAAAGTTTGATTTTTTGAATCCTAGGTACCTATGACTCCGTAAGAGTTCTATTATTTTAATTATTTTAATAATAATGAAATATTTTTAGATCTCTGTGTATCTGTAAATTTGTAAAAACTTTAGCAAAATCGTTCCTTTCATTTAATTAATATTGAGTGATATTAATTAATGTTGATGCGACGCGATTTGTTGCGCAAGCGACAGCGTGCACTCGGGCAACTCCTTATAATTTTTATTTAACTAACGATGTCAAGTGAATAGGGGCGCGGTTACATTTTGCCGATTGTATATACATATTTTCAGAAAGGAAAAATGAAATAAAGAGGAGTGAAACGCAGAAAAATTACTTTTCTGTCTGACAGAATGATAAGAATCCGTGGTATGTACGTACTGTATCTTTTATTCTTAAGTAGTTAAAATGTAAGTAGACCGCGGTATTTGTTTATAATAGGATATACTATTTGTGTATAATATAAAACATTAATCGATTTAGTCACGTTATATGACATGAATTAAGTATGTATATATGTTGCGACTACTAGAAATATTATTTACTATTATACTATAGTACTCCGCTATTACTACCGCAACTATAGCTACTATCAGTACTGCTGCTGCTGCTGCTACTATTACTACTACTACTACTATTACTACTACTACTACTACTACTATTACTACTATTATTACTACTACTACTACCACTATTACTATTACTACTACTACTATTATCATCTATGACTACGCGCTTTTTTATTGTACCATATATACATAGTAGTTAAACGATGGATGTAAATTTTCTTAGTCGTGTAACATTCACACAACGCCTCTCCCTTCTATTGCCCTCCTTGTATTTATATATTAAAAAAAAAACTTCTAAATGTGTTAATGCTGCTGCTTTAATGCGGATAAAGAAAAACAGAAGTTATATACAAATATATATATATAAAATATGAACAAATATATAAATATAAATAAATATATATATATACAAATATATATTTTATTTCAGAGATTTAGTTCGAAACAACGTTGAAGCTGATGAACAAATTAGAGTCTTACTGTGATTCGTGTAAAGAGGAAATCGTTATTATTGTCATTGCCGTAGTCGTTACAAGCGAGTCACGATGGACCCGACGAATAACTTTCTAAATGAAGAAAAAAATATTTGTGATTTTTTTTCGCTAATAACAATAACGAGTTATCCAATCGATGTAATAAAAACGAGTATTTTTACTGAAATTCTTATTCCTATTCACTAACCCCAATCACTTAGTCGCTAAAACCAGCTAAAACACTGAACATACATATTAAATATAACAAGATTTTAATTTTTTTATATATCTTATTATATCTTATTATATTTCAATATTGCAAAACTTATATTTTTATTTTTTTATGTATAATAAGATGCAATATTAAAAATGATAATTAACTTTTAAATTTAAAATTGATTTTGAAGATACGTTGTACCAAATAAATTGTCATTTACAAATATGTGAGCAATTAATTTTTTAATAGAATATTCTTTTACTTTTATCAAAATATTAATTATAATTTCTGTATTCTCTAAATAAAAATAAGGAATGAAAAAGAAGGATGGGGATACCAAACTACAGTAGTAAAATTGGTAAAACGTTTATTAACTATTTAAAAACGATGAAACAAGGTGAACATGAGATTGACAATTTAATAAGTAATATTATTAAATAGACTATAGAGGTGTATAATAGGTATCTGCGGTAATTATTCTCTTTATATACGGTCTTTTACATCGAGACAGACATCTTTCAACTCGGCGAAGCCAGGCCTTCTGTCCTTCAGGCACAAGCCGAAGCTCGTCGCTTCGTACCTCATTCTATCTCGTATGATATAATCGCGCTTAATAATAATCTAGAACTCGCGATATAGGAAAAAAATAGCCCGAAAGCGTGTCCGCGCAATATTATTGTTCCTCGCGAGTGAACGTTACTACGAAATAAGGAAAAGGAAACGTTCGGCTCTATTCCAGGCGACAGAAGTGATCGTCGCGTGTTGCGTCCAAATGTTGGCTCATCATCATCGTCATCATCATTATCATTATCATCGCCATTGTCTTTCGCGACTCGTATTTCCATATCACGACAACAATGCGGCTATATTACAATTAAATTACCGTAATAACACCTCGTGTTTGCAACAATTCGATTTCCCGCTCGTGTTTCATTGAGAGAATCAATTATCGTACCTTCTCGCGCATGATTAATGCTACGGAAACGGAAGGAGCAAGCGGACAAAGCATCGTGCATAGTGCACGCGATCGCGAGCTCGTAGCGCGATGAATAAGTGAAGGCCAAGCGATGGGATATTTTTTTTTTTATTGAGTTTTATTTAGGATGCGAATTTATCGATGAAGAATCTTCGCTTATTATTCGGTGAATGCAGTTCTCATTCTACGATAGAACTCAATTGGCCGTATCTGCGTCTTCTTTTCTTTTTGTATCGTTACAATCGTAGTTTTGTCCATTCGCACCTTTCGCGATTCCCCTATAGAAATCGTAAGTACATTAACGAACATGATTTTCTCTTCTTTTTTTTCCTTTCAGCCGGATACATTGAAGATCTCGTGCAAGCTAGACCTGATCAACAACGACTGCTGGATCTGATGCCAAGAATTATCTTAAGATACGAAGGAGCAGCATACATCTACGCTCGCGCTGAAGCTTTATGAAAGCGCGAATGATCGGCATGAAAAATTTTTTTATCTTTTCACGATGCTGAGACATCATGTATCTGAAAAAAAAGCCGACGCGCGTGAAAGAAAAGCCTTGCCAGGCTCATCTTTCCTCCCTCTATCTCTTCTTCTTCGACTCTTATCTTTACCTACTACGCCTTTCCGTCTCGATACACGCGAGTATATTAATATATATTTACAATAATACCTACTATAATAATAATTTAGTAGTGATATTTAAATTACAATAGTATTTTTTGCTCTTTCTCTTTCTCACTCTCTTTCTCTCGTTTTTCTTTTCTCTCCTCGCATCGCCCATTCCACAAATATAATGTTGCACATAACCCAATTACTGGCTTAGTCATCTAGCTGTACAAAACATTATATATCGTTATGTGTATCTAGCATCTAAAGATTTGTCCTGTGAGGCTTCTCTTCTCTTTTTTTCTGCTTTTTTTACTGTTTCTTTTAATCCTGTGAGGTTCATTAACACATACACAACGTCGCTGGGAGGGCTACGGTTTTTTCTCTTATCCGTGATTCCCCCGTTTTTTCGAATTGAGTTCGTCGAATTCGCTCGACGTTCTCGGCGCGCTAATTGCGCTTAAGTACATTAAAAAATACCGTGCCCGAGTATGACCGAAAAAGCGTTCGCATTTCGTAGCTGATAGTTCAGTCGAATTCGAGAGAACTCTTCCAAATTGCCCACAAATTCGGTTTCGGCATACGCCGATCTAATCTTCTCGAGCAATTGTACATACATACAACGCCTCTAAATTCTTTCGCGAGGTTAATTAATAAAATTAGGGACGATCACACACACGAATAATCGACGATCATGCGATAAAAGTTACGAATTTCTCTCCGTCATTTTTTATCAGAAATATCAGTCACGATAAAATTCAACACGATGAGCACGCCCGAATGCTTAGTTTTCCTCATTTCCCTCTTAACAATCTTTTATTAGATTTTGAACTTAGAGGAGAATAAATCACGTCCCGATTGACTTTATCAATTCTCCGCAGGGAAATCGTTGGTGATATCGTGTGTCCTATCGTCTTTAAGTATTCTTTCGGCTTAAATTCTCTGCGGCGATTTACATGTGTTACGCGTCTTAAGTAGGGACTTTGTGCTACATGGATATGGGATACGGGAGGGAAGAAGGAATTAGGAAAGGGTGTTAGAGCATCACTTAATCGTATTTATCGTGAATAACTAAGCTTGTCGCCTCGGTGGCAGGGTCCAGGCGTTGGGCCCATGCTGAGCGTGGGGGGCAGGACGTCACAGCTGCTGGTCTCTGCAGGGAACCCAGATGTTCGGTCCTGATTGCTCGGAGATGACCTCCTTCACTTTCACGTAAATTTCCTCGGGAGTGTCTCCTTGAACGACGGCTACAAATAAATAGTGATTTAATCATCGCGATAAGAATATTTTAATTGCGCCAAATATTGATTTCTTTCATAATTTTTTCAGATTTTAATTGATTTTAATAAGTTGCATTACGTTTAGAGTATTTGCAACAATTACAATATAAGCATTTTAATAATAAAAAATCATAAATAATAAAAATAGTTTACTTGAATTTTATTTGTTAAAATTGATAGTAAGATTAGAATAGGATCACTTATGTAAGTGAGATAATAATATCAAGTGAGAAAAACGTCAATTACAGTCAAAGTTAGGTGGAATATAATATATCTACATTTAAATAAATTTATCTCAGCTATATAATATGACTGTGCATCGATTGCTTCCGGACTTACAGTAACACAATCAAACTGAAATATTAATCCTCTTAAATTATAAAATTGAATTTAATAGAAAGTCTTGTAAATGTAAACGTACCAGTAAAATATTCACCAAATTCTTGTTCCATCTTGAGAGCACGCTCGTACGTCTTCTTCGCTTGCTCTTCGGTCATCCTCTTATTCATCTCCCTGAAAAATTACGAGTGCTAGATTTAGCAAAATAAATAACAATAAAATCTGTGCGTATTAAAGATCGATTATTGAACTTACATAACAGACTCCACCGATTTCGGCTTAATGAAGATGGCAATAGGATAAAGTTGTGCTACTTGTAACCTCTTGATAGCATTCCCACTCACATCAAGAATGCAGTGTTTGCCCTATAAAAGTAACAATTACAAACCTTTTTGGTGATTTCTCATCAATATAATACAATGTGACGTAAGTAAAGTGTATAAAAAGTCGATTCTATGTTACTAAAATTATGCGTACCTTTTCAGCCACTTCTCGTACAGACGCAACGGATGTTCCGTAAAGATTATCATTATATTGTCCGGCCTCTATGAACAAATGATTTTGTATGTCCCTCTCCATTTGTTCCCTCGACGCCACGAAATGATAATCTCGTCCGTCTACTTCATATTCTCTTCTACTCCTAGTTGTGTCTGCAGGCAAATGCGCAAAAATTGATATACAGCTCCATAAGAAAAACTCTATTGTTGATCATTCAATTGTCGAGCAACTCACGTGGAACACAGCTGCCAAATTTATCAGGGAATTCGGAGATGAGATCATCATTGATGCGATCCTTGAGTGGTCCGAGAACGATCACGGGACGCGTATATTGTATCGTCAATTGCTGCACAGCCTCGTACGAAAGCACGTTCTCTTCACTGCCTGCAATCGTTTAATCAAATGTATATTCACGATTCTGCGACGCGCTTCCGAAGACTCGATAGAGGCCTCATCATCATCATTACAAGCAATCTCGCAATCTCCTCCGAACCTTTGGCGCACAAGTCCGTCCACTCAGATATAACAGAGAAAAATAAAAAGCGATAACATTCAAGAAGAGGATAAACACGACCCGAGTGGCTCTCCTTCCGAAAGATAGGCTCTCCGA
>Ga0157363_1007286_pt1 | contig 10469 bp, 4 predicted proteins | sample AttsexASBM1_FD_111477 | JGI IMG/M metagenome (GOLD analysis project Ga0157363, IMG submission 111477) | Fungus gardens microbial communities from leaf cutter ant in Ribeirão Preto, State of São Paulo, Brazil - Atta sexdens ASBM1 | ecosystem: Host-associated > Fungi > Mycelium > Unclassified ...
CAGCGGACACAATTTATTAAAGTACAATCTTTAAGATATGTATAGATTTAAGATATGTGATTGTGTTCTTGTGGACTTGTCAAGAATGAAAACCATATTCTAAGGAAGTGTGTTAAGTATAACACGGCAAGAAAAATTTAATAAGTTAAGAATTAAAACTCCTGTCGACTTCAAAAAAATTTTAAAAAGAATGAAACCCAGGGAAATTGAAATCATCACTTTTTTAACGAATGCAAGATAAATATATAACCTTAATCGTTTTTCAATCTTGATGCATATGTACCATATAAAGCATAAATAATATGTAAAATATCCTTTATTTATATATATATATATATATATATATATTCACGTACACGTTTCTTATATTTTAATTTTCATTTCAGAAAATCGTGATGAATTAGAAAATATCCTTGTAGGATAACTGTCCCTATTAATGTGCCTTTTAGCTAATTTGCTTATTACTGAATTTATCATTAAATTAATATTGTAACTTTAATTTTATCTACTTGCAATATCGATTTTTCAATTACTTTTTTTCTTATAATATTTCTTTAATCTAAAAAATGTTAATACTTTATGTTAATGCTTTTGACAAAAATAGGAAACATGTTTTTGTTCCTATTAGTGAGTCCTTTAAGCGGCTCTATTAATGTGCTCCAATTTGTATGCCTATCAACATTTGACTCATTTTAACATATAATTATTAAAACAAGTAATAAATTTAAGTCAATTGTTTATATTAATATTACATAAATCATTTTAATTATATTTCAAAGTACACTCATAACACAACGTTTTTAGCTCTAATACAGGGCATATTAATAGGGACAAACTTAAAATCTTGCGGTACATACAATATTACTAGATTTATATAAATTCCTCATATCTTTTGAAAAACATTTAAAATATTTTAATACTCAAAAAATAAAATATTATCTTCGATATCGCATTAATAATTTAATTTAACAAAGAAATATTTTTCTTATTTATTTGTATTAGTTTTCTTTATAACTTATCGAAATACAAAAGTACATTATTAGGGACAGGCACAATAATTGGGAGTTATCCTAGATAATTGTGGAATGATAAAAAACACTTAGATTATAATGTTCTCAGCGAATATACTGCAGGACAAGAGATCACACAGCAGGAAAAGATTCTTAAAAGTATAAAAAGATCGAATAATAGACAAAGGAGAAAATCAAAAAAGATGATCCAATTTTTTTTAATAAAGAAAATGACTGCTCTTTTAAAAAATCGAAGCAAAAAACCTATAAATCCTCCAAATTATTTTTAAATGCACAAAAAAATAATATCGAAGCGTTGAAAAAAAAATAAAGAATAGAAAAAAATAAGAATAGAAAATCAAAAAATTGAAACAAAAATCAGAAAAGATAGGAGATTCCTGCAAAAAGTCATCCGTTATATGACCAAAATAGACTAGACATTACCGGAATAAATGATAATTTTGCAGGATCAAGTAATCTCCGCGAATATAAAATTTGTTCAGGAAGTACAGATGAAAATCAAAAGAAACAGGAGATTCTTGAAAAAAGTAATCCGTTATACGGACCAAAACAGATTCGACATTATTGGAAAGAATTACATTTTTGCTGGACAAGTCATATCAAATCAATTGCAAATCAAATATCTCTTCCCTTCGATACAAAATATTTTAGAAAAAAACAATGACAAGCCAGAAATAATTACGAATGCTATTCAATTTTATTATTCACCTACAAATTTTAATATTTGCCAGGTACCTTATAAAAATCATGCTACCGGATTATCAATTGTATAATGATACAGAATCATCCAATTTTTATGGTAATCCTGGAATTATGGAAACTCGAAGTTTTAATTGATCAATCAGATTACATTTTAACAGAATTAGGAAATGTTTCATCTCAATCGCGTACTACGAGCTTTCATGATAAATTCGAACTATGCAAAGAAATTAATAAAGAAGCATTACACATAAATAATATAGAGAGCCAATTGAATAAAAATGCAAATAATAATTGTATCACAAAATCTGCTACGATAACTGATGCAGCAGAGCAATGCAAGAGAAACTTTGATACAACTGGAAAAAGATTGCGAAGAGATACTTCAGTAAGTAGTACAGAATCTACTAAATATGATATGAGTAGTAACAATGATACTTTGTCGATGGATTCCACAAATAAATCTCAATCCTATAAATAAAAACATATTGACAGTGCAACACGGACATTTGCAGGATTAATACCATTTAAGGATATATTCTAAGTATACAATTTTATAATATATAGTAATTCTATTATTTTTCAAAATTAAAAATAACAATAATTATATTAACAAAAAATAATTCTCTTGACTATTATATTATTCATATTATTATAAAAATAATATATATAATATAATAATGTGATAATAATATAATAATATATTATAATAAATAACATAACAATATAATATATAATATAATATATATATATAATATATATATATAATTAAATAATATAATTATTTCTTCATTAATATTCCAAGTTACTCAAACGAGATGTCGAATTTCAAGAACTCTTTTTTGCAGCTATGAAACATTCATACGAATCTGAAGCAAAATCTAATAGAAACTTTTACGGTAAAGTGTTTCGAGATAATACACATTCCAATATGATATACATTTGATTTTTTTCATTCTATTTTTATTACACTAATTGTCTTATGACTAATTATTTTCTTCAAATAAAGGCTCGTAGTACGCAATTGATGCATAGTACGCGATTGAGATGAAACATTCCCTAATTCCGTTAAAACGTAATCTGATTGATCAACATTAAAATTTCGAGTTTCCATAATTCCAGGATTACCATAAAATAGAAAACGCCATCACAGTCAAAGTTCGATGTTTCGAATAATAATATACATATATTATTTTAGTAAATCAATTTGTTTCAGATATGATTGCACGCCGATAACTTTCAACACAATCAGTCTCAAACGCTAATAATCTCTCCTAAATTAAATCAGAAAATCTGTAAAGAATTTATTGCGAAAAATATTACTTCAGCTAGGATTCGAACTTGGGACCTCTCGATTTTCCGGGAAGAGTGTCTTATAACCAACTCCACTGAGGCTCGGAAATATTTTTCACAATAACTGATATATATAAAAAGAATGTGTTGTACGGCCGCGTGTATAAACATTAAGATATCGAATTCACTGGTCGTTTCTTAAGTCTTAATGTCTTAAGTTTTATTTTTTTTATTCAGATTCCACAACACATGTTTAATCCTGGAAATAATTTGGTTAGTACATATACACATTAGATATGGGAAAAAGTTCGTGGCGTTTTTCTCGTTAGATGGCATTAAAAAAATGCTACAACTTTTTCCCATACCTAATATTATTAAAACATTTTATTTCCATTAATGTAAATTCATTAATTAATTTTTAAATAATATTACAGAGAAATAGAAATATCACCAAAATGGTGGTTTTTATTTACCACGTGATAAAGCTTACTTATATTATTGAATTAAATCTATTATTGAATTAAAATCAAAAACGGAAAACGATAAATGCGATTGGAAAATACTCATACGAGAAACTCTCTTAGAAATGTATAATGAGAGCATTGCTAATTATTCTGCGATTGGGAAGAGATGTTTCGACCAGCAATCAACGCTGTATTTTTTAAAGTATTATTTGATATATAATAATTATTATTATATTAATATTCATTATTTATCGCATACACATACGCATACACATACGCACCACTTATACACATACGCACGCGTATGAAGAAAAAAAAAAATATATATATAAACAGCTCTTAATTGTTAAAAATAGGCAATGAAGAAGACAAAAGCTAATTACTCGTAAAAAATTTATATTATGTATAAATAAATAGCAGCAAATAAACGTAAATATCGGAATAAAAATAAGAAATACAGTATAAAACGTCACAAAAAAAATAAAACTTAATATTTTTATATTATATTATATTATATAGCATACATTATTATCAATATATCGTATTAAATGTTAAATTATACTTTAAAAAATTCGTATATATCCGTATAACCGTAAATTCGTATATATCATATTGGGAAAATCCGGAAAGTTCGTCCGATGTTGAAGGAAAATTGAAACGCAGAAAATTTTAATTTAATAAATGTATACTAAAATTTAAATTTTAATCGGCACGAACTTTCCGGACAACCCAATATATTTATACTAAATATAAAACTATTTATAAAACAATAATAAATAATAACATTAATTAAAAAGATTATACACAAAAGAAATAAAATTAATTGTTTATAAAATTAATTGCTTAATTATTTAATTTAACTAAATTATTTATTATTCATTTAGCTCACACGTTCCATCTGCCAGTTAATAAGTAAATTAGTTAATGTATTTCATCTTAAGAATAGAGTCACATGCATTAAATGCAAATTGAATATGTGGGAAATATAAAAAATTTCTGAATACCCAATTTCTAAAAAAGTATAGCACTTAAAAGTTCTTTTGGAGGTTCTCAACAAAGTCTTCCTTTAATTCTCAATATGAAGAAAAGAATAGAAATAAGTAACTATTCATAGCATCACAAGGAGAACAACAGCCAATTATAATATCATCTACGTTGATTCTCTAAATTTGATGGAACTTGTAAATATAATGTAAGAACTAAAATTTCGACATATATTTGGTATTTGGTGAAAGCAAGAAAAATTTTAGTCAATAATCTAGTGCAATAAAAAAAACAGACATAAGAGACTTAAACACATTTTATTTCCAATTAGAGTTATTATCTTGAAATGGATCATAAACAATATAAATGTCCAGTAAAAAATTTGTCATGCATGTACATATATAAATATATTTAAACATACATAAACATGTATAAATATATAATTATATATGAAATATATCTATACATATAATCATATATTCTTCTTTCTTTTGTAAAATTGCTGTTTAGTGTAAGAAAAATAATAATAATAATGAAAAAACAAAAAATAATTAAAAGGATAATTTTTGTTTTTTTTTTAGAAGAAAAACAAATTTGAAAAAATGTAGAAGAATTGCTTATACATAATTATATATTTTTTAATTATATGTTATTATTTATAATTATATATTATGAGTGATTTTTTTACATTTTTCCAAACTTTATTTTTTCTGAAAGAAATAATATGAAAATTATTCTTTTAATTATTATTTATGTTTTCTCGTTATTATTATTATTTTTCTTATACTAAATAGTAATTTTACAAAAGAAAAAAGAATGTATGACCATGAAGAATGTATAGACACGTTTCATATATTATATATGTTTATAACTATATATGTTTGTGTATGTTTAGATATATTTATATATGTTTATATGCATGAAAAATTTTTACCGAGTGATTAAAGAAAGTAAAGCGTTATATACAATCAGATACATAAAATAATAAGTTCCGTATTCTATGTAATTGAAAATTGTATACATATATATTATTTACAATAAATAATAACAACAAAGATGAAATTATGTGCACGCGAAGTAAAGTCAAAGTAAATACAAATCTCACAAAAAATTCTATTGTTCGATCTCAATCTTACAAGAAATCTGATATTGTTATTTCACAGAAAATAAGATTATAAACATATATATATATTTTGTGCTGATTATTCATTTCTAAACCCGAAGATCAATGATTAGCGTATTTATTCTGGATGAGGATCACTATGAATGTAATTCTGATAAACCACATCGAAATGTATGAAACTCATATTTAAAGAAGCAATATTTTCTTTCTGATCATTTCATAATCACTCGTCGTATCGATGTATGTATGAGTGAATAAGTTTTACAATCATTTCAAGTTTTTTCTGCAATGAGCTGCAATTAGAACTATCCACTGTCTACGGGAACTTGCGTATCGATAATGTTGACTTGCTGTCACCGTTTCTCTGTATAATAACTTAATCGCAGAAGAATAAAGCTCGATATTAAAAACCAACTGGCAGGAATGGACGCCAGTATGCAGTACCTTTCAGCTGAAACATCAAGAAAAATTATATATTGGATGTAAGATTTACGTGATATAAAACCAGGGAGCGTAATAGAAATAATATTTGAAAAAAATTGATTTTTAAAATTATTTTTAGCGAATATCATGTCCGGATGATTTTAATGTCTAAAATCTTTTATAGAACAACAAAAAAATCTTTTTTTAATTCGTTAAACATTAGGAACATTCTGCTTTTATATCGCATGTTTTTAAAATTTTTTATACGATTATTTTAAAATTGTTTTAAAATTAATGCTATGTTTTAAAACATACACATTTATGTCAAAAGCTATTATTGAAAATCGATACATAAAGTTTCAAAAGAAAATTTAAATAATTACTGCTTTTTAAATTTGAACAACAGAAAATTATTTAGCCTAATTTAGCCTATATATTATTATACACAATATATACATATATCTGAGTGATTAAAGGAAGCCCACTTCGATCGACAACAACTTTGCAAAAAATTATCATAGGATAACGTTCCTTTTTTTAATTAAAGTTTGAAATCTCTATTTTAAGACGCTGTGGCCAGATTTTAAGTTTAATGCATCCATGAGGGCGCGCGCGCGTATTTGTCATATTAAAAATTATACAGTTTGATGGAATGTACGGACTTTGTAAAATTTTTTTAAGGAACGCCATTTGCAGGCATGAAGTTCAGACTTTCCCTTAAAAAAAAAAAAAAAAGAAAAAAAAGGAGTTGTTGCGATTTCTTTTCGCAAAGTTACAGCACTTTAAAATTACCTTTGAATTTTTGACATATATATAGTAGTAGTAATATACTACTATAATAGTATAATAGTATAATAGTAGTATACTACTAACACTACCTGCATTATTGAATATGCACCATCGATGAGATTGCTAGATGAATTTTGCACATCATATTTCTACGTGTGTGTAAATTTCAGTAATGCGTATTGCTTCCACGTTGCTTGATTATTGCAGTCGATTCCTCATATTAATGCAGACCGTAATTTCTTCTTACGGAATGTACTCATTCCAGATTTGTACTAGAACTTGTGATAAGTTGAGATTAACAGGTTGCCAAATCTTTCTCTTAATCTACGACCCATTATTTAATACAAATCTGGAACAAAATATGCAAAATCCATGCAGCAACCTCATCATGGTGCATCCGGTAATGTCAGTAGTATATCTAAAAAATGCGAGGGTAACTTTAAAGTGGTATCGCTATAGAGTGGCTTGTAGCAGAAAGAGGGTAATCCGAAGTGGCATAAGGGTGAAAAAAAATTAGTGTTCAAAAATTGCGATCTGCAGCAATTTTTGAACAGTAATTTTTATTTCCCGACTATGTGCTGGTATTTAAGAATGAGAAGAGATAAGCGAAGTGAATATTAATGAAGTAATAAAGTAACTTTCTACGGTTTAATTAATATTTACCTGGTTACCTTCTCTCCCATCATATTTTCTTCGATTTAGGAGATTTGTACAATATTTATCTGCAGTTTTTGAACGAATTTCTTTCGAAATATCGTTTTTGCGCTACAATTGAAAATGTATTGTCGGCTCCTTGTTTGGCACGTATTAAAAGTACTAATTTTAAATGCAATTATCTTTTGAACATAGTTACCCCCCCCCCCCTCAAAATGATACATATGTATAAAGAATATCATTATCTTCAAATAGTAAAAAAAAAGTCTTAAAAAAAATCATTCTGTGATACAATCACCTTAAAATGCTATAACTTTGCAAAAAAAAAAATCGCAATTCAATCTTTTTTTTAAATTAAAGAGGAAAGTTCGAACTTTACACTTGCCGCTACAAATGATATTCCCCATCAGAAAAATTTTATAAGTCACTTTTCAATTTTCAATATAACAAACATACCCTCATATTTTGAGTTAGTGGCAGAGGTGCATTGAACTTAAAATCTGGTCATAGCGTCTTAAGTAGAGCTTCCAAACTTTATTTAAATTAAAAATTTAATTAAAAAAAAAATCGTTATTCTACGATAATTTATCGTAAAATTATCGTCAGTCAAAGTTGGCCAAAATTTTTCTATGCCATAATTTTTTTTAACAGTAACATATATATACAACGTGTTCAGTATAATGGTCCGTACTTTTCAAAAACATTTCCGACAGTTTAGAAAAAAATTGAAAAGTGAATATTTATTTGTTTTATACAGACTATAACATGCAATAAAAAAATATTTAAAAAAATTTTTTTCATTGTTGTAGTTTGTATGAAACAAATAAATATTCACTTTTCATTTTTTTTTTTAAACTGATTTATGCTTATAATAGTATTTTTTGCTAATAGGATATTTATGATACATACATATTATATATTTATTTAATAAAATATGTAATAAAATCAATATTACACCATAAAGAAGACATTTCGATAGTGATAGATTCGAATCCATCTTGAAGATCCAATACTATGAAATATACAATATTATGAAAAGAACTATAAAGAATTATGTACGATGCCATTTAAAAAATTTAAAATGACTTTGATTTTTATAAAAAAAAAAAATGTTTGTAATTTTTTTATTGCATGTTGTAGTCTGTCCGAAACAGATAAATATTCACCTTTCAATTTTTTTTTTAAACTGTCGGAAGTGTCCGAAAAGTGCGACACCGTTACACTGAACACTCTGCGTGCGTGCGTGCGCGTGCGTGCGTGTGTGTGTCTACTCAGTTTATCTCTACTGTCGAATTTATATACTGTTGGATCTTATAATTTTCAAACATAGTCATTTTCAAATTTTAGTATTACTCTATGTTTGTCATTGCATTTAAATATCTTTTTATAACTTTAGAGCGTTTCTTAATTAATATAATTTCTACTTGTTACAGAATTCACACGCATGCACATACAGTGTCAGATTAATGCATAAGCAAACAAAGTATTTGCCTAGAGGCAAATTTATGGGGGTGGCAAATTTTTCAAGACAAAATTTTCACATACCTGAAATAAATTTTTAATTTGTTAATCTAATATTTTTGCACTGAGCATATTTTACCAGAAATGATATTTTAAAATGATATTTTAAATATACAATTAAAAATGTATTATATTTATATTAATAAAACTAAATATAGGTATAAAAGATCAAAGCTTGTATCAAAACAATGTAAAAGTAATACAAGGATGTATGAGCAAAAGTCAGATTACAGTTACTAAAACATAATCATATTTCAAATAATATAAAATAAAACATACGTTTCAACCAAACAATGAAGTCATTATCATGTCATTCCAATAAATATAACAATAGTTACATCCTAATGTTTATACATTCGCAAGTTAAATGATGAATTTATATTCTAATGACTATAATTACAATTAATCTAGTTAATTAAAATTTTAAAAAATGCAATTTAATGCACGAAACCTGCATGTTCTCTCTATTTTCATAAATATTGGTCGGTGTAGAATACATAATTGAAAGAGAGATCACACAATTAGCTTGGAATTCAAAAAGGACTAATACAATATTACAATAGTCATTTGTTCATGAGAATGTTCATGAGAATTCTTCATAAGAATCTTCTATGTTTGCGAATTAGAAATGTCTTGCAATCTGATGAAAATTATAAAATCAATGTAACTCGGACTGATTCTTGTTAAAAATTTTTGTATAGATTATGCTTTATGCTTTAAAATGTTAGTTGTTGCAACTGTTGCAAGCTAATTGTACCTCTCTTTCAATTATGTATTCTATACCGGCTGACATTTATGAAAATAGAGAGAACATGCAGATTTTGTACATTAAATTGCATATTTTCTTTTTATTTTATTTAACTAGATTTGTGTACTTAATTGTATGTAATTGAGTGCGGTTGAGTTACCGCTTCGAAGCATTTTTTTATTGGTCAATTAGAAAAATTCTTTCTTCCGATGATTAATCAAATGCTTTGAAGCATTCGTAGTGTAGTAATTCGACCATACCCATTATAGCCATTAAAATATAAGTCGTCCAACTTGCGAATGTATAACCATTAGGATGTAACTATTATTATATTTACGGAACAACATTGATATCGATCTAATTGTTTGGTCAAAATGTATGTTTTATTTTATTTTATTTGAAATATGATTATATTTTAGCAACTGTAATCTGGCTTTTGCTCCCCTACTGAAAAAATCAACAATTGCATGTTGAAATTATATAATTAAAACACGTAACGAATTGTTAATAAGTAATATAAATATGTAACAGCGCGCGCGCGCGCACACACACACACACACACACACACACACACGCACGTACGCACGCACGCACGCACGCACGCACGCACGCACGCACGCACGCAATGTACGCGCACACACGTATATGACCCTACTAAAAGAAATCATGTCACGACGTTACACGATATAAAATCATGTAATTAAGACATACAAATCGCGTAATTATGATTTTATATCGTA
>Ga0157363_1007287_pt1 | contig 10468 bp, 3 predicted proteins | sample AttsexASBM1_FD_111477 | JGI IMG/M metagenome (GOLD analysis project Ga0157363, IMG submission 111477) | Fungus gardens microbial communities from leaf cutter ant in Ribeirão Preto, State of São Paulo, Brazil - Atta sexdens ASBM1 | ecosystem: Host-associated > Fungi > Mycelium > Unclassified ...
GTGTGTGTGTGTGTGTGTGTGTGTGTGTGTGTGTGTGTGTGTGTGTGTGTGTGTGTGTGTGTGTATGTGTATGTGTGTGCATATATAAATGTGTGATAGAGAGTACGTATGCAAAAAGACAAACTCAAATATTACCACGCTAAAAATGTTCCTCAACAGGTTTGCTTCTAGTCAGCCTTATATAAAGTGTTTATAGCGAAAAATATTCTAAATAAATTATTTTATTTCACATATGTATTTATTCTGTTCATACATATATTCGGGATCTCTTAACCTCCTTTTCCTGTTTTGAAATATAAAACTGCTGTACACTACATGAAATTTTATCCACTAGCAGATAAAAACAAGTTGACCAGGGAATGAAATAGTCAATACATTGAAAATATTTAAATTTGGCGAAAATGTAACTGATATTTTAAATCTTTTTTTAGTTGCCATTTTAGTTTAAAATTGCGGTAAGAATAAACGAGTTATACTAACTATAAAATTGCATCAATCAATTTACGTAAATTGTATATGTATTTTACATTAAAAAATTTGTTTAATAAATTTAAACTGTTTATGTATTCCAATTTATCGCACAATTACGCACAAAAACATTAACTTATCGAGGTAAAATAATTTCTTACACTCTAAATTTCTTGCAGTAAAATCTCATTCCAAGAGAATGAAAATACAATGCACTCTTGAGAACAAGTGAAAATATTTCACTTCTTGAAAAAGAGAGACAATTTTCACTCTTTTTGGAGTGAATTTTTACTTCAAAGGAGTAAAATTTCACTCCAAAAAAGTCACTCTTTTTCAACAAGTGAAGTGTTATATTTTCACTTTCTTGAGTGAGTTTTTACTGCAAGAATTTAGAGTGTAATATTATATAAATATTATAAATTACTTTTATTATTCGAATAATTATTACTTTATCTCTTATCTCTTATTAATTATTATTTTAATAATTATTATTATTATTTTAATTATTATTTTAATAAGTAATAATATGGATCTTATCTCTGGTATATATTTTAATTATAGTATAATAGCATTAATGTGAAAATATATTTAAATAGTCATTATAGTACAAATGTACATATAAATATACATAATCTATTTTTTAAATATTTATTCCAAAGTAACATTTTTCATATTTCTTCTATTTGATAATGTCAATCTATGAGAGAATAAAATTATAATATAAAACTGACTTTCAAATTTACTAGAAATACTATATTTTATACTCACCAATAATTTTATCACAAAAAATTTATCACAACGCAGGATGAGTAAGCGTTACTGATTATCGTATTAGAGAAAATACCCGATAAATACAATACCTCGAAGCACACGAATTCCCGATTTTCAGAGGGGATTTTATTCTCAGTTTGATAGCGAATGGATTCGTGTCATGGGGACGGGATTTATTGACGTTGAAAATTCACCGCCGCACTACAACTAACGACAACAATTATCTGAAAAGTTGCTACCAGTCAAAAATGAGCGATACAAGGGGTTGTTATCGCGTTGTATGCTGCGTGCTGCATGTTTGATGAACGTTAATCGAAATGTTAAATCAAATGTGTGTACCCAATCTATCAGCGTATATGTAAATTCGTCAGCACATCCTATACAACAAATAATCTCTCGTAAAGATATTTCGTAGTCGATATATATTCCAACATAAATAATGAAATAGCCTGTAAATGTAAAAATAATGAATTAAATATAATTAATTAAGATTTTGCGGAGTTAGAGTAGATGCATTAATGAATAATTAGTCAAGAGAAACGTATTCTTAGTAATTCTCTTTCTCTTTTCTTCTACAGCCAAAAAAAAGTATTTTTATCATATTCTTCATTTCAGATGTTAAGTTTAAACTTTGTAAACTTTGTTTTAAAATGTATAAGAAGAAGATAAATAATTATGTTAAGGGATAAACTATTTCTATAGTAACATGTTAATTAAGGACAGCTCTATAGAATAGAACAAATTATTATGCTCAATTTATTACGCTCGTTCTCTTCTCGTTTTCTTCGTAAACGCGTGTAGAAACAAATTTTTTATTTATTGTCAATCAAAGAGAGAAAAAAGTGTTAATGTATCCTTGTGTTATAAATCCTTGGGAAATTACGATAGCAAGAATATAATATACAGTAACAAGGAAGAAATGCATAATTTGAATTTTTTGTATTTTATTTTCTAGTAAAACTATCGATTCCGATAGCCGTTTCTGAATATGTTATTCAGAACTTACGCATATTAATTACAAGAAGATTTAATTGTAAAAGATAAAAAAAATTGTTATAAAAATTGTAAAAGATTTATGAAAATTGATTTTTATAAAAATCATTTTAACTAACTTTTTAAATGTCTGTAAAAGCTTAAATTAATAAAAGAGCAATTATGTAAAAATACATTATTATCGTGGGTGTCCAGAGGGGGGGAGGCAAGGGGGACATTTGCCCCCCCCCCCTTTGGTCAAAAGACGCGTGTTGAATAAAAGCGCATATTGATGGGATTAAAATTTTGAAAAAATACAAAAAAAAAACTCAAAAAACCTTCCTCGACATATACCTACCTCGTCGTGATGAGGAAGCTTTTAACTAAAAGGTACAAGCATTAGAAATGAATAAGAGACAAAAAAAAAAGATAAATATTTCCTTCCTTAGTGACCCTATAATCCCTATAGTGTCATTAACTCGATTATAAGGTCACTAAGGAAGGAAATATTTGAACATTTTTTTCCTTACGTGTGGCAAGACTGTCCTCCTCCCCTTAGAAAAAGGGGACGCCCAATCAATTTAATTATTAATATTGAATCAGGCTATCACAAGCTTTGATATAACATTATGTTACAATCAATCTATATTTTACAATATTGATCAATCATTCTTGTCAAAACAAAAAGTTATCAACTTCGGAAGTATAGTTAATTGTGAATATCCAATTTTATATTATGAAATTGCTTTAAAATATTTCTAATTTATGATAGTTTTATACTAGGAAAACAAATCATAAAAATCTATTATCGTTAAACGACGTGGACAAAATAAACTCACTTTTTTTGCTCGCTAATTCATATGTGTACAAATAATATCTATATATCATCACGAGATAACATCGAGAAGTTACTGAAATTACAATAAATAGCTATTACTTTGTAAACAGAATGAGATGAATTATACATTGTATTATAGAAGAAATCTCGTATTTATTAACATAATATAAAAGAATTATATACGTACTTATAAAAATTAATTATACTTATAAAAAAGAACCAACTTGCTAGTTAATATAAAAAAAAATTAACTTGCTAGTTTATGATTAATACCCAAATTATTGTTTATGATTACTACCAAAGTTTTTGAATCTTGATTTAACTAACTTTTCATTTTTTCTACTTCTAAAAATTATTATAAAAAAGGTAGAATTAATTAAACTGAAATTAAAGTTAAACTATTACATACTAATACATTGTTAGAAATGGATATTAGTGATATATATTTTCGAAAAAATAATCATGTAAACTCTCGCAATAATCATGGAGTTCTTTTAAAAACTATTAAGTATAATTTCTAACATTAATAATTGTAACTGAATCTTCGAAGAATTTTTTTTAAGGGAATAATCTCGCCCATGGCGAGATCTTTTGAACATTGACTATACTGTTGCGTTCTTTTGAACCCTAATCTGCTGTGTTTTCGAGTTTTTAATAATATTCATTTCTACGAATTCATAGATGTATATTTCTTTTACATTGTATGTTGTAAAGATGTTGGATTTCTTCTGAGAGCATGGAATACTTGGATATCAAAAAAGAGTAATATTTTGTTATTTTTAATTTCTATGTATAATCAAAATGTAAATTAATACATTTCTATAATTAGTTTCAAAATAAATACACAGCTTATATTAATATAGACAAGTTCGACAAGTGTAAAAAATAATTTGAAATTTTGCAATTTAGAGTCGAGAAATCTAATCATGAAAAAAATTTTTTAGCTTATAATTCAATTTTAGAAGGACAGCAGCTCCTTCAATAAAATCAATTTTTATGTTTTTAAGCGAATATTTCGAAAATTGAAAACAATAGAAAATATGAAGAAATGTTTGTAGTAACAGTTTCATGGTTTCAAAATAAAAAAAAAAAAGTATTTTATAATGGTGTGATTAGATTTGTAAAAAATATTAAATTTTTGCCAAACCAAGTTATAGCAACTAAAAGATTTTTTTTTGTAATTAGATACTTCTACTAGGCGCAATCAGCAAACCTCAAGTAATTCCCCACTCGATTATATGAAACCCTCTTCTTACAATTCAACAGTTAATAAACTGTTTGGTACGATCGGGTACGATCATACGTTACATAGACATTGACGGAGACACAGGTCCAATCGTACAAGTTTTATATTTTGATTTAAGTTGTGTGTAATAGAATGGAGGTGCAATTTTTCAATATAACCGATCTTACCAGCACTAAAAATTTATTTTTATGTAAAAATAAAAATAAGAGGAAGAATCTCTACTGACCTTGATCTTGACAAATGTTATTCATGACAGGATTCTGAACAATATTCAAAAAGTTTTAGATATCTGTCTGATACCTTGCGCCGGCGGTACTAAAACTTTCAAGCCTTATAACTTAACAAGTACTTAACAAAAAGATACTTAATTATAGTGTTTTGAAAAGCTCTCAAGAATATATAATAAAAAGTAGGGGTTCCCATTTCTAATTTCAAAGTTAGCCTCAGTCCCACTCTCGAGAGGGGGGGAAAGTGATTTTTGCGAGGGGGGGGGGTAGAATTGCTCCCTCAAAAATATAAGAGGGAGCAATCTATTTGGAACATTTTTTCGTACAATATATATTTTTCAACAACAGATATTTTTCCAGATATTTTGCAGTCTCAGATTAAAAAATTCATCCAGTAAATATGGATTTTTTAATTATGTGTCTATCTTCTATTGGTCGTAAATATTATATTTTAAGATTCGATACATCTAATCAGTGTAATACTTGTTCATTCTGAAGTGGCTTATAGGCTACATAAGAAAAAATATAATATAAGAAAAAATATAATCTAGTAGCCGTTTTAGAATGTGAAAATACTAGGATCAACAATTTATCAAATTCAAAAATATGTTTTTTACGGAATGCAAACATATAATTTTACAACATACTTTTTAATTTCAAATTAATGATATGAATTACATTCGTTTTCTCAATTTAAATATATGAAATTATTAAAAGTAATAAATAATTTCTATGTTTTCAGCTGCTTGATTTAAAGATATTCTTTTAACATAAACAAGTTTTTATTTTTAAATAAATATCTTCTTTTTTAGAAAAACTATATATTTAACTTTAAATATAATAATATCTAATTGATTGAATAAATAAGTATTCAAATAATTTATTAGATAAAGCAAAATGTTTTTCTAAATGAAATAAATATTTAAGTTACTAATATTCAATTTTAATGCAATGTATTTATTTAGTAAAAAAATGTTTCTTATCGATGTAAATGTGTAAATAAGCAAATAATTTAATATTCGCTAATAATAAAGCTAAAAATAAAGTTCAATTAATAACATTCAATAAATATTTGTGATTGTTTTTATTCATTAATTTTAATATATATATATATATATAGTAATATCTTTCATCTAAAAATGAAAAAAATATATCTTTATTTAAATAATAACTCACTAAATAAAACAAAATAAATATTTATTAAAGTATATACTTATTATATATACATATTTATTAAAGTATACATTATTAATGTAATAATTTACATTTTTGCAATTGATACAAATTTTGCAATTCGATATTAGACTGTGAATCTTGATTGGATATTTTGTTATCGCTTAGTGTGGCAAACTTTTCGCGTCCTATACCCCCGATTTTGTACCTTTTAACGAGAGTTTAATCATATTGTTATATGTATTATTGTTGCGCAACTTTTTTTATTTTCATGTATAATACTTACGCAACAATACAACAAAATCAACATTAGAAATTACAGAATCGAAATACTGGGGTCTAATTGAATAACTATCAAATACCGAATTGACAAAAAAGCGTGCGATTATATAGTTCAGCATTAGCGTATTATCACTTCGAGAACTTGTATTCGAATCCCGTCGATGCATTTTCGAAAATCATAAAATTATATAAACGATTGTAATTAATAAAATATATGTGAAACTTAAATTGTACATAAAATTATGTACGTAAAATTTGTTGACATATGTATACCGTTAAAAAATTTTTTTTTAATTAAGATGTTTTTTTCAATGTGTGTAGTGTGACATACAACTATATTTAATAGTAGTGGGCTATTGTTGAGAACTAAAAGTGAATTTAAATTAATCAACTTTAGGAACCTATTTTAAGAGATGAAAAGCTGAGCTTTTCAGTTGTTCAATAGTATAGTATGCTAATGTATAAAACTAAAAGCGAGATATAAATTTTCGATAATAGGGATAGGGGAAAACGGGGAAAATTGTTAAACGGGGTAAGTTGTTACAATTAGTTCTTTTGATTGTCACAAGTAGCAGCACATTTTATAAATTTGTATATATAATTCTTATGATATTCTTCAACTCCTCTTAATTTAGCCGCCATATTCGAACGGAAGACGCTACGTACGTTTTCGTGATTTTCATTATTAAAAATAAATATCTCCTTATATAAATCGCTTGTGTTACTGTATATATAAATTAGAGATATGTATGTAATTATCCTTTTATATATTTCTTTTATATACTTATATATATATTTGATTATAATAACACATTTTGTTTGAATCGATATATGTACTGGTTTTCGATCTGTATTTTTTCGAATTAAAAATGGAATGTTGGGGCAAATTGTTACACTTTTTTTTTATCGAAAGAGGTTGTTACAGTGTAACAATTTACCTCATTGAAAACAATTTTTTTTCTTTTACAGAATGATGCACAGATTTCTATAAATAGACTGCCGACTCCATGTTTGTGTTCACTCATTCTCACATGTATAATCACACGAATAATAGTTAATGTTTTCAAATAAATTTATGCGATATTCATAGATAAGACACATATATACGTATAAATTGAAACAAGGACAGCTCGGAATCAGGTTTATCTTTTTCTATCTTTTCTATAGTCTTTTGAGTCAGCAGTCTAGTTATAAAAGTGGAATGGTGCGATCTTACAAAAAAAAAAAGACAAGAGGATCTGTAAATGTAGAAACGTATGCGACAGCGGCAAAGGAAGTTAAAGATGGCCACTTGTCTGTAAGAAAAGCAACAAATGCGTATATATATTAATTTTAACTCATTGAGACTATATTGAGACTGTAAAACATTTCAAAAATTTCACATATTAACTCGATTTTAGTTTAATTACGGATTTCTTATATGGGTAACTAAGTACAACAGACGATAATGAAATTTTTTATTTTGGATAGCATCCTAACGATGATTCAATAATTGTATCCGCCTATCTTTTTACAATGTATCAATTTGACTCCGATATTGTTATTTATATATTTAGAAGGACCTAATTTTAAAAACGATCTGTAATTGGTGATTAACATATAGATTATATTTGATTACACAACTGTGTCGACTCTCATTGAGATTATTTTTTCTTTACTGATTTAATCTTTAGAGCCTTTTTCAATTTTAATTAAAAAACATTAAAATAATTCTTCTATCATTGAAATATACAAAGAACAATTTGGAAGATCATTCCATTAAAAATTATAAAAGTCACTAAGTACTCAATTCATTTTTCTTGGAAATATATTATTCAACATCGAATCTAAAATAATATACTTTTTTATACCTTTAATTTGGAATTTAAAACTCTTTTTAGAAAATTTAGAACTTATAAAATCTTTTTTGTATCTTTAAATTGTTCTGCATAAAAAAATATTTGAGTTTTTTAGTTTTCAGATACGTTATAGAATTAATGTAAGCAATAAAATTATCATCTTTCTCTTTTTCAAAAAATTTCTCTCTTGCATTTATTTTTACAAATAACATTAATAAAATAATCATTTTTCCTTTTTCAAAAAATTTCTCTCTTGTATCCATTTTTGCAGAATTGTATAAAGAATTGTATTATAATTTTTTATCACAAGGAAATTATAATATCATTTCACATAAACAATCATTGACTTTTCCCAAATATTTCAATAAAAATTCTACGCAATAATTATTCTATAATTATTATAACATATACTGTTACTATAACATGCGAATATGTAGAAAATTATTTTATTTAAATATTTAAATACTTTTAGTCGTAATGTTTAAGGAAAATGTTTAAGGAACATGTTTTCAACAACGTTTATGCGTCATAAAAAACGTTAAAAAATTATAACAAGAAATAAATGTTGTTATCGCATATGCAATGCGCGCATAATGACCTATTGTACAAACGTGCTCTTTTATGCGATTACAAAATACTTGTCATGCACATTTATTATTTATAGCTTAAGATAAAAATTTTTATGATTGAAAAATATTTCTCAATAAGTCTATTACATAAGTGCATCACGTATAAACAACGTGTTCTTAAATGTAATAAAATCTAAAAATTTAGTTATTTTAACTTATTTAATTAGATACATTAATTAGTGTATATAAGTTGATACATTATATGTAAGTTGATACATTAATTATTATAAAATTCATATTTTAATAGAGAATAAGTATAGTTGAAGATATCAATATAAATTCAAATAAAAACATTGTTATTATTGTAAACAATCATAAAGAAATCCCATAAAGAGAGAGCATTATATGTATCTAACTTTTAAAAGCGCGTACGCAAGAAAACGTAATGAAAATCGAAACGTTTTAAGGCCTTTGACGTCTCACTCACAATCAGATTGAGTCATTCCATCGCAGGGGTGAGATAAACGCTGGTATATGCTGAGTAGGAACCCCTGTCAATTCCGTATAAAACCATCTCGCTGCTTCCGGTATATTTATTTCGATGAAAGGCCTCGCGGTAACAGTGACGAGCGTGACTTACGAAAACAAAAAATCGAAAAAGCATCAGAATGAAGGCGTACCACCTATTCGTCCTGCGCGAGTAAAATGGAAAAAGAGAATCCTGTTAAATCTCAACGACGAATGCTCAAAGAACATCAGAGTCGTTCGACAAAGAATTCTCCATTTATTTATGGATGACGATAAATCGTAGATTGCAGAATACTTTGATTGCAAAGCAAAAGGAGATATTATGTAATCAATTTCATGTTCTTATCATCGAAAAATGTCGAGATATACTTTTCTGTATGTGTTGTCCGATCAATTATACTAATTAATTATTAAGAAGTGTATGATGTATTATACAAGGTGATAAAAAGGTTGGCCCCAAAATTATAGCGTTTATTAAAATATTTCTTGGCAAATTGATGTTATTTGTCGTCATTTTAACATTAATTTGCTACCTACGTAGTAATGTATGTTAAAAGAAAACAAATTCTTAAGATAATTATATTTTATTAAATATCAAAAATTATGCACTAAAAAATTTCGTCAGTTGATAAATTGACTTTATTGGCTGCTTGAAAGAATTTATCTGTGGAAAAATGTACATCGTGATGCATTTCCGAAGTATCTTAAAGTTTATGTGGCAAAGCTAAATGTGGCTATTTTAAATAATAATTATTATATTTAATAAGAATATAACTTAAAATAACTCCAGAGTTCGCTTTTTGTAAATATACGTATGTTAATGATTAGTTAAGCACAAAACTTTATGGCCAAATTTTTTGTAATATTATATGTTTACTATATATTATATGTTACTTTTCAATGTGGATCAGAAATTAATTATTAGAACAATAGTGGTAAATATCATGAATATAATATTCACAAAAAAATTGCATATTGTCATATTCAAAGAGAGAGAGAGAGAGAGAGAGAGAGAGATACTGATTAAATTACTTTATTGAAGAAAATTATGATTCGCATGTATACTCCAGCGAGATGCTCTTCACTTGGAGTAAATTTTGACCCTCGCGGCAACGCAAAGCATTTCTGAATACGAACATTAAACATTTGTATAGAAAGGACTTACCTTAAACACATGTAACCAATGTACTCTCTATTTGATAACGCGATCCTCCTAGCTCCCGTATTCGTCCTACTTTATCCTCTTAACCAGGTGTGCAAGCGTTTGGCACAGCTTTCTTATTTAGGCGTATTTGGCCAAGTGGATCTGTAAGAAAACACGGGTCGCTCAGAATTTACACTGACATACTCTGTGCGCAAATAAAAGTTTACGATTTAAAGAGGACGTTCAAGCACTTGAAAATGTAGTCAAGTCTGACAAGCTTTAACTTCAAGGAATCGTGAAGTGGCCCAAGCAAGAATTCCTGCGAGTTGTATTTGCAGCGAAATGCAAAACTAGTAATATATAATTTATAAACGCTTGTTTACCAATCTGGCGACATTTATAGTATGGCACA
>Ga0157363_1007288_pt1 | contig 10468 bp, 6 predicted proteins | sample AttsexASBM1_FD_111477 | JGI IMG/M metagenome (GOLD analysis project Ga0157363, IMG submission 111477) | Fungus gardens microbial communities from leaf cutter ant in Ribeirão Preto, State of São Paulo, Brazil - Atta sexdens ASBM1 | ecosystem: Host-associated > Fungi > Mycelium > Unclassified ...
CGATAACAACGATAAAAGGAGTAATAAAATAATATTAATAAAATAATATTAAAATTATAAGAAATATTATTTTTTATTAAATACATAATGTCAATTTGTGCAAAAATTTCTAGTTGAAAATAAACGAAAGAACCAGAAGAATTAGATATTCATATATCAATTAGAATTCTGGTTATCCCAACTAGAATTATGGACAGATTCAACCAGAAAATTCTGGTGTCTCTTTTCAACTAGAATTCCAATTAATGCAACCAGACCTCTTTTTTCAGTGGAGGTGCTTTGTTATGGCCAAAAGCTGTAGATGGCAAACACAGACCGGGACGTTTCACAGTCGAGACCTGCTGGCGATCTCTGCTGAATTCTGGGAGAACCCCCGAAGCGTGTGTGTGTGTATATATATGCAACCACGCGGAAGCTCGACATCATGACTCGCCGCATCGCTTATTGCGACGCAGCAAACACCGACGCACCTGTGCACAATCGCACACCGACGCACATGCAAACGCGGAATAATGATGTTCTCTCGCGCTCATCTACTGCAAACATGAATTAGTAACATGCTCGCCGGCTACATACCGAGGGCTCTCCTTGTACCTTTTATATAATGAGTATACCGAGAGATTGCGCGTGATATTGAACTCTTTGCTAACAATTTAGATGGGATTTAGATCAGGACAGAGAAAATTTTGAGACATCAGTTCATTGAGATTTCAAATGTGTCATCAGGTATTTTCTCTTTTGTTGCACGCCGTGCTAAAAAGTATTATTTGTAAGTTAGTCACAATTCGTGATTTAAAGGTGTTTTGACTGTACAGAATCAATCAAAAGTAAACAATTTTGGTCATAAATAGCTTTAACTAACTGTAAAAAGAAAAAAAAACAACAAATAATTTAGCTTGTGCATCGCATGACTATATTTTGCTGCAATTTTAAATAAAAATAACTTTTAAATAAATAACTTTTAAACGAGTTAATAAACTAGATTCAAAATAAATTTTTGACCGCGAATATTTGTTACAGTTTTAGTTTTTATTAAAAAAATTATTTAATTCATAAAGCTAGTTCTTCATCGAAAATTGGTAATAAATACTACAAAAAAAAAAACGAAATTTTATATAAGAATCAAAACAAAAAAATTAAATAATTTAAAAAAGTTAAATGACTAAGGTCAATAAGATAATTCTATTCAAACTTTATATAGATATTTAGATATATTAACAGAATAAACCGAATAAAATTTTTATATTTTTGGTAATGCTTTGAGATGTGACATGGATCCTTACACAATAAACGTTGCTATTAAATTTTCATGCATCGTTCGCCCCGATTTCATAATATTCGCAACGATCTCGCTTCGAGATGAATTTCAAGAAGACACCCTTTGGGGTACTCGGCGCGATTGCGAAACTATTAACGACGCCAAGTGCGTGCAACGACGCCGACAGGCCAGGACGCACTTGAATCACACTGAAGTACTAAAGTGCCAAGTGGCCTATCTACCAACGAGAGCGGAATCTGTGCAGCGCTTGCTAGAGTGCCGCCGCTCCGACCGTTGTTCTCCCTTTGGCACATCGATTCTAGGTCGCGAAACAATGACGATACACATATTAAGCACGATACTTACTGTTCTTTGTGAAGGTGACGATCTTCAGGACCTTGCCATAGCGCGTGAAGATCTGTAACATACAAAATAAGCCTTGGCTGAAAAAAAATCGATTGACTTACTTATAATCTATAAGGAATCTTATCTCAATTGATTTTGATCTATAAGAGATGATTTTTATTTCTTACAAACGAATATAACGAAGTATCGTCTTTCGATTTTAACAAGCTTTAGATATATTAAAAAAGAGAAGAGGAGAGAGAGAGAGAGAGAGAGAGAAATAAGAGATACAAATTTTTTTACAAGTGCTTTCTTAGAACGTTAAGGGAAAATTTCCCTCGAAAAAAATCGGTTTTTTTCTTCCTAAATGAATATCGTCTAATTGGATATTGTAGAAGCAATGATAACTCAATCTCTTGAGTTAAATGATATATTTTATTATTTTTAACTTCCATGTACGTCAAAATGTAAATTAATTCATTTCTATAATTAGTTTCAAAGTAAATAACATCCATGTTAACTGCACTTGATAAATAATAAACTAAATTTGAGTCAAATTTAATACATTTTCTTGAGTGTTTAATTATTTCAATTAAATTAATGATATATTGAGTAAGAGCGCGACATATAGAAATAATTAAAAATAATTCAAACTCTTGAATGTAATTTCACATTATAAATTTAACAATAAACCATCAGATATAAAAAAAATATTTTAAATAAAAGTTGAATTTCAGGATTCTCTTTATAATAATAATAATGATAATAATAATAAAAATCTTTAATTTTTAATTTTTATCAAAGAAGTTCGTTCACTTATAGAAAGAAAAAGGAACAAAATTCTTTTTTTCAAAAGAGGATTTTATTCACTTAATATGCAGAAGCATTTATAAAAAAATATGTGTCTCTCTTAATTTTGTCTATAAGTTATTAAAATAGAACATTTGATCGTGTTTCCTTGTTAAATAATTTAATCAGCAAATATAATTACAAGGATGAATTAACCTGTTAAATTATAATTATATATTCGTTTATAATGATAACGAAATTCAAGGCGATGAGACCCGCAGGCGTTCCGCGAAAAATTACCTCGATTGAGCCTCATAATTAACGTCCGAGACTACAATTGTCATAATCGTATAGTTACACACAAGCTCGGGCAGGACGTGACCGATGAAAATTATGAGTTTAGCGGTATTTCGCAGCGACGAAATTACAAAATAATTGGTGTGGATATTACGACAAAGCGATTTATTTCAGGGCAACGAGCTACAAAACGGGCGTGTAGATTATCAGACTTATAATGCGGCAATTATCCTCGGTAAAAGCAGCTATCGAAATCCCTGGTAAAACAGCTCGTAATTACGATAACCGGACGGGCGTTCTAAAAAAAATTGATTTGCGACACAACAGGCGCGGTCGCGGAATGGCGTTCTGCATAAATACCGGCGATATATTCAAAGGCCCGGGGTAACGTTCGCATGAATTTTCAAAAGCCTCTTTGGCGAGCGGCGGCAGCCACGGCGACGGGAGTAGTATCACGCAATATTTACAGGCATATACGATGTCGAGCCGCGGGCTAATAATCGCGCACGGCTCACGTCAAACCGCCGGCCGTCATTGTCATATATTTGGTCGACAATGCCGATGATCACATTAATACCGCGAATGCAAATATTTGGCCCGGTATAACCGTTGCGTTCGCAACGGTCAACTGTGTACGGTTGGCTCTCCCGCGGCTTAGCCGTAGCACCGGAGCACCGAGGGATTAATGATTTTTTAATCTATCGGCTTTTCAACCCGATCGATTGTAAATCATTCCTTGTTGTTAATTATAGATATTCATCATGTTGTTGATATAGAAACATCATTATTTCGATCTCACGTCTATTAGTGGTTCATTAGACTGATCTGACAAATGGCATTGATTTGAGCACGTGAAATTAACACCTTAACTTCAGTTCTCGAGAGTTTTGATTAGAGTTCTAGTTTCCTTTGAAGAGCAGAGAAGTTCTTTAATGTTTTTAAAAAGTTCCGGCGATTACCACTATTAACTCGGGAATAGTCACCTGGGGTATTTTTATACCCCAGCGGTAAAAAAATGTGAATTGTGAAATATTGTATGGATATTCTTTAACATGTTTTTTTACTTTCTTAATAATTATTCTTTATGAATCTTTAAATATGTAAAGCCATCGAAAAGTCGCAATAAGCGTTACATTAACTTATAAAATTCTTATTATTATTATTATTTTTTTTTTTTAGAAATAATGTCATAATAAACTACTTAACTTACGTGTGTATTTCTTTCAATATTTTATTTAGTTTCTACTTACTTTTTTTCAGAAAATTATAATTAAATCCACAATGTTTTCAAATCTAATAAATCAATAAGAAAACAATCAATAACATACAGTATATTATAAATAATAATGATTTTAATAATGATTTGAGATGTAAAAACACCTCATCTGATCGTTTACGCAAAAAATAAATGTGATTATTCCCAGGTTAAAATAACAATTAAAAAATGAGGTGCTAACTTTACACCCGATATCACGACCGAATAATTCTGAATAGCTATTTAATACCAATGAGTGATTTCCCACGCCGAGTTATTTTCTGACGCTCGAGATTGTCGAAAGGGTGCGTCCACCAAGTAAATACGTAAAAAGCTCGTAAAAGCGTGACCGCGAGGAGAAATGAAAAATTTCCAAGCGGGACACGGGAGCGGACGGAGGGATGGAAGGGAAACGCTAATGCGAGCTGCGTTTTAGCTCCCAAATATTCAATATTGCACGCGACCCGCGCACCGAATGAGAAGTTTATATTTCGCCGCTAACGCGACGATAAATTCGCAAAATTGAAAATAGAGAAACGCATCATCGGAAGAATAGGAAGAAAAAAAAACAAAACGACCGCAATATCGCGGAACGTCGCGCCGCAATATAAAACTGCGTATGAGGATGCATTTCTTGCAAGCTGTATTTTCTGCTTCGCGCTTTTGAGATCACGCTTCCTTTGATCGTGGCACGCGAAGTACGACGTATAAACAAATTCGTGATCTTTACGGCCTTTGTAAAACTCTTGCATTCGAAATTGCTTTGCAGAAATCTACGAAGGTGTTTGTTCTCGCAAAATCAATGTGATGATATTGTACTTTCTTCGACTCCATGTCACTACTTTTTTCTCCCTCCTCTCTCTCTCTCTCTCTCTCTTTCATGTTTTAAAAAATTACGTTTTAATGATTAAATCATTTGGAGAAAGAAAAATCACATAAGAGACGTAATTTGCAGTAATGCAAACTAATTTTTAAAACTCGCTAATGAGTGCGTGGATATCTACATCGCAAAATAGCAGCGAATGCAGAGAAGTGTATTCTTTGATTAATTAATTCTCAATTTTCATGTTACTGCACGCGCGCATCTTTTAGGAAACATGGGAAATGAAAAAATTGCTGTAATAATAAATGGAATTCTGATGCTAAAAGGGAATATACGCAACGTGGAAGCGGCTCGAAAGAATGTGAAACACGCGCCATGAGCTTTACAACAACGATTCTGTAATTAGTGGAATTCTAGGGAGAAAAGATGTATGCAACCGTACTGTGTACTATATATCTGTGATATACGCATACACCAATTGGGACAAAGACTTTTCGTGTGCCAACGGCGCGGACAGAACTTGAACTACGAGACACTTCTTTTTTAAACAAGTCGACAAAGCGATGTCCTTTGGTGCGCAATGCCCATGGCGAATTATAAAGTGAATAAAAGAATTTCGAAAAATGGAATTCTTTAATCAAACTGGATCGAGGCAAAATATTTTTATTTAAACAAACAAGGAAAAATGTAATTACATTACAATGCAACGGTATGTTCTTCAACAAATTTAAAAAAAAAAAAACTCTTTTTTTCAAAAGATTTTATGAAAACATATAATTGTTTATAATTTTTAATTCGAGAAATTAAATAATGCACGGAGGAAGTCATGGTTAATAAGATATAAGTATTTGGTTCAGTGAATTTTGATAAAAGTAAATAGAATTTCTAATTATTATAATTAAATTTTGATACGCAATCTGAACATTTTAAATATGATACCGGTTAGAGTTGATTAGTGTGTGTAATAAATAATATTCAAATTCAAAATAATGTCTGGTTAAAAAAATAGTAGAACTAACAAATTTCTGCTTATCATAATTAAATAATCTATTTCAACCAAAAGTCCTATTATTTTTACTAGAATTTATGCAATCAAATGTCTCGTTATCGTAATTAAAATATACGCGACTAAATTTGTCTTATTTTAATTAAGATAATGAATTGTTCATATTTCATCAAAATAATCTGTTATTACTTTAGATAATACATAAGTCAACCAATTTTTTTCAGTGTGCAATAGTCAATAGTTAAAACAAATTCTACATTAAAATAAATAAGAATATGAAAATACAATGCCTTGATAAATTCACGATCTCTTTTCTTAATTTTTTCACGATTTCTCTTTTCTTAATTTTTTTTTTTTTACTAAATTAAAGCTTACAGGCAGACAATACTTGTTTTTAGATATTGCGTAATTGGTGCGTTTTTCAACAGTTTTTTTCGCCCTTTTTTGTACGTTGTAATAATTAACTTTTTCCGATAAAGAGCGAGAAAATTTTCCAAAGAGACTTTTAAAAATCATTTAAAATGTACGAGACTGTATTTACGGAATAGCGAAATTTTTCCGAATATAAACGTCGAATATAATAATTAAAGCCTGCCCATTAAAGAGGCATCGATAACGATAAAAATTGGTGCATTTTCGCAAGTAGATCTCATTATCGTTACACGTTTATATTCCGCTATAAGCAATAAGAATAATTTTACGATAATTGTGCTCGGATTCGGAATTTTCAAAATTAGCAATTACATGTAGACTAGTATGTTGCATTTTTTTCACAATAAATCTTTCTTTCTTTCTTTTTTTTCTGTAACGTGCGAGTTCTGCACAGCGCGGTAACAATACACTGTGTAACGTAATAAGTGCTTTTGACTAAAAAATAAGGTAAATGTCTCAATGACTGAATAAAAAGATATGATCTGTAATATGTTCTGTAATATCATTGATATATTATATCATATTAATTGTATCAGTAACTGATACAATTAATACTAATAATATAAATTAATTTCTTTTATCTATTTTTTAAAAACATTGTACTGTATTTATTTAAGTGGTTATTTTATGATTATAGGAAACTGAAAATTAAATTTAAAAAATTTTTTAAATTTTATTTTAAGAAACTAAAAATTTGAAAAATTTAATTTTCACTTTCTTATAATCATAAAAGCACTACATACATGTTTAGATAAATATAATACAATAAAAAATTTTAATACGTAAACATTATATGTCTGCTTATTCAAGATGAGTGAAAATACGATGGTCTCTGCGAAATTTGAAATGAATAATTTTTTTCACAACAATTTGCAATTAAAATTATGTTTTTTTTATTATTTATTTTGATACAAGATTTTATCTTTTTTCCTTCATTTTTTTATTGCTATTGACAAATATTTTAATAATTACAAATATGTATATTACTGTGATTTCTCAATTAGATGGACATATTCAGTTATTGCGACATTTTTTATCTTATTATATTTTTATTTACCTTACCTATTATGTTTCAACTGATGTACGGCAGTACGATATTCATAACGCTGCCTCGTATTACATCAAATAGAGAATTCGATTATCACAGGACCATTATCGCGGATGTGTGTGTTAAGCTTGGAGATTGTAAATCGAGTAAATTAAAAGTAGATGGATCGTTCGCGCGGGCGGATTCAGCGAAGGCTGAGGCTTGCGAAGGCGAAAAAGGTGATAACGATGATAATGTTTAGAATATATGGATTACAGTTCCATCCATTACGTTCATACATCCGCAGCGTCCATTACAAGCCGCAAGACCGCCTGTAATAGCTCGCTCGGTTATGCGCATTTCTCTCTTCTTTTTCTCCTTCGCTCGCCATCACGGCTGCAGCTACAACTGCAACTGTGGTGCGTTTCTCTGGAACGGTAAACGGTGCACGCTATTTACAACGCGTAATACGGAAAAGCAACGGCGGCGGCGGCGACGGCAACGCACTGTTGGATCGTACATGTTTTTATCCGTTTTCCGATAAAACGGAAAATATTTCAATTTTGATGTTCAAATTTTTGCCCGTCGTGTTTCCGGCTCGAAGGATGTATGCGTCCAACCGAAAACAGTTCGATCACGAGCGGATATGAAGTCGCGATGCATCCCGCCAGTATTTACCCCGAGATTGCACCAATAAACGGACGGATCGATGATAATCGCGAGAAATCGCAGAGCACGAGGAGAGATAATCCCGAAATAATCCACGGACAGTTCTATAATTTTTCATCGACGTAATAAAAATAAACTCTGCACATTCCTATGAAGTTATCAGTTTCGGTTTAGAAAGAATGAAATAGCTTGATCATATCGCTCCTTTCCTTTCTTTCTTTCTTTTTCTCTATTTATTAAGATTTATTGAGTTGAAGAGAGATTCTGACACTATTAGATATCAAAGGAGCAATATTAGATATCATAATAACTCAATCCATGATTTAAATAATATTTTGTTACTTTTAACTTCCATCTGTGTTAAAATGTAAATCAACTCATTTCTATTAGTTTCAAAGTAAACATCGTTCTTTTAACATGTGCACTTGAAAACTAAAAAGACTAAATAATAAGCTAAACGAGTCAAAGTTAATATATTTTCTTGGAAGTTGTTTAATTTCATTGTTTTAGTCGAATTAATAACATATTCGGCAGGAATACAATTAAAAATAATTGAAATTTGGTACAATTTGGCATTATAAATTTAATAGTGTATGCTCAATTTGTTCTAACGGAGCACAGATGTTAAGATCAGTGAATGCACAGTCTGTATATTTATTACATCTACGGATTTTTTGTTTCTGAGAATTTGATTTTATAGAAAGTTTGCCGCGCAATCGCAACAATTTGTCAACGCGGAGTTTTTGCCAGAGGGAGAATTTCGAATTCTCATAAATTCATATAATTAATTCCGTTATAATATATATATATATATATGAAATTGTTATTTAGTTAATTCCTTCTTTCATAATTTGTTTTGCGTGATGAAATGTAATGCCGATGGTAGATCGATGTCGTATAAACATTGGTAGCGCAATGGAAAGCTCCGCCTTCCTTTGGCATTTACGCGCGTCCATTACAAACATACTGTACAATAAAATTAATTAAACCGGCATTTAATTAATTACTCGAAATCTGACAAATTTTCCGCTTCCTGCACACTGGCACAAATTGTCCCTGTGAATTTCGGAGAAATTCGAGCTCTGTAGGCGGTAACGTTTATTATTCGGCGCAGTTGATGCATTCCACGATTGCCGCCGACTACACACAACTTCTGTTCGTTATGGTACCATTATTCTCCTATTCCATCATTAGTGTTTGCCTCCTACTGTTGTTATAGAGATTAAGAAAGTATACTCGGCCTACGTCATTACGATACACTGTATATCGTGCGACACGTGCGATTGAAATTATGTCATCCATTACATATCAGCAGTTATCATCAAATAGGGTAACAGTCTATATTGCATCCTTATCATCAACAAATCTTGTATAGCTAGAATCAACAAGATATTATAGAATTAACAAGATATTAACAAGATATCATCAAGATATTATCATTAGATATCCGATACGGAAATCTATTTTTAGTTTACACTGCGGATTAAAAATTTGAAACCACATATAAAATTTAAGAATCTACCTATTCCAGTGAAATATTATTTCAAAGTCTCATATCTTATTAAATATTTTTTTAATTTAAAAATAAATATGTATTGTGCATTTAGTGCAATTATAATTAACATAGTATTGTTTAATTAAAAAAAAAAAAATTGCAATCATAAAACTTTTTTCTAAAATTGATCAGTGTGAACTATTTTTAATGAAATTTTTGATCTGCATTGCTAGTTAAAAGTTTGAAGCTATTATAAAATTTAAGATAATTCCAGTGAAATATTACTTAAAAGTTCAATTTATGTCTTACTAAATATTTTTATTAATTTAAAAATAAACATTATATTGAGTGTGATCAATATAGTATTAGTTAATTTCGAGAAATTCGAACTACAGTCATTTTTTTTCTATGAACTGTTTTAGAAGATGGATGAAAAAGAATCTTTTATAAAAAAAAAATAAATAAATAAATTTGTAGTTAAATTACCTAAGTAACAAAAAATGCTATTCTTAGTGCTTTTCTTCTTCACAAAAAATATTTTTGTAGATCTTTAAAATATTTAATATTATTTTTCATTTCATTATAAAATATTGAGTAAAAACGTGTTAAGTTACAAGGCATAATTTGATTTTGTTTCAATTAATGATTCGAAACTTTCATCTCAACTTTCTATTGTATTCGTTGTCAATTCGCTTCATTCTAAAAAATATAGATGCTCATAATAAATTGTACGTCGGATATATTGACGCTGAAAAAGTATTTAATATCGATAATATTGGAAATTCCGATATCTGTAACTTTGCGACGAATGGATTAAGGCAATCCGCTTTCACGCCCCGGCAGATGAACAGTAGCGAGATACACTCGTCGGCCGAGATGTAAATAAGCGAAATCGGGGAAAATCAGGAAATCCGAAAATAAGTCAGCAGCCGGCTTTAGCAGCCGATAAAAGAAAATCGGCGTTTCAAGTTCTGCGCCGGATTGAAACTGGGACGATGAGTCGGTCTCGCGCGCGCACATCATTTGCGACGGAAGTTTTAATGAAGGCCGAATAAAGTGGATGCTGAATGTA
>Ga0157363_1007289_pt1 | contig 10467 bp, 8 predicted proteins | sample AttsexASBM1_FD_111477 | JGI IMG/M metagenome (GOLD analysis project Ga0157363, IMG submission 111477) | Fungus gardens microbial communities from leaf cutter ant in Ribeirão Preto, State of São Paulo, Brazil - Atta sexdens ASBM1 | ecosystem: Host-associated > Fungi > Mycelium > Unclassified ...
ATGTTTCTATGGGGTTATGTTGACAGATGCCCAAGTTTATTGTATGACGTCTATGATTTATTTATTTCGACCACCACTTACCGCTAAAGCCATCTATAGGAAAACGGCGAAAGCAAAGTTGTATACCTAATACATAGATCAGATTATTTAGTTTAATTGTCATTAATTATTTCATATTTCATTTGTATTTCACATTTCATTTGTAAATGTACATATTGTAACAATATATGTATATTTGTTATGAAATAGTCATATTTTCTACTAAGTTTTTCTGACATAGCTATTTTTCTTAGTGCAAAATGGATTAACCTTTAAAAAATTCGAAAAATCAATGCAATCCAAAAACTCTTTGTAATACTGCAAATAATAAATTAATCATCGATCAACTGAGAATCCAAATTGATGAAGCTTCACAAACAATCTGTCTGAAACACGAGCATAATGCAAACCTAAATTAATTAAATGTGATGCTTTCTAATATTGAACAAATAAAGAATGAGATATGTTCTAGGAAGCGATTAATAAAATAATATAAATCAAATTATATGTTTATTTATAATAATAATTATAATATTATAACCTAAGCTAATAAGTGTACAACACTAATATTTTCTTATTCTTTATATTAATATTTCAATTGAAATATAGATTTCTTACTGGACTGTTCTAAAATTTTTTTCATCACTTTTGTGAAATACTAAATTATATTTATTCTCTATTTTAGGTATGTGTATGTACCAGTTCAGCTGTAGAAAGGAAACATATGACAGCTCTCCATTGCAGACACAATATGACTGCTTTAATTAGGTGGGAGGTAACATCAATTAGAAATCGCGACGCCGATGTCTCTCATATAAAACTTTAGCTCGAAGCTGGTTAGTTTCAGCGACAAAAAAAATCATGTTACTATTCATAAAACTATTAGAGCGACAATTTTATATATGAATGAAAAAGGACAAAAATTTGACATTTGAGCGACAAATTCGATATGTTGTTCGTATTCTTCATGTATCATGTGATATTAATACACTGAATTAAACAGTTATTATTCTGATTGCATCAAATCCTCTGGATCAGCAATAAAAAAAAGAATTAGGTTATGTACATCACAATCAACAATGATCAACACGATCGATACAGTATGTCAACACTATCAATAGCATTTAAGCGTTTGACGCTTGTAGTTGAAACTGTTCAAACTACAAAATTTCAGCCGCTAGATAACGAACAATTTGTCGTTCTAATTGCTCATTTTAGCAGCACGTGAAAATGTATCTTAAAGTATATTCAGAAACGTCAAACCTTAGGCAGTGAGCAACAAACCAATTAGAAAAAAAAAATATTTTTTTCGTCACTGCCCTTATCGCTTTGCTCATTGGTTTACTGCTTACTGCTTGACGCTTGACACTTCTAGTTTGAATCACAAACTTCTCTGTATTACATTAGAGTACTACTGACTCCTCTCTTTTTCTTATGAAAAATGCTGCCTACGCGAATTACATATGCAGAATAACTGATATTACATTTATTGTATGACAAAGATTTTAAGTTTATTGATTGGCTAGGATAGAAAGATTCGACAATTTTTTTTTCTAGCCAATCAATAGACTTGAAATGCTTTGTTGTACAACAAATGTAATACTAGCCTAAGGATGTTATTTCATTCATGCGTTTTGTCGTATGATAAATGTGCATAGAACAGAGAAGTCTTCGGATCTCTCTATCCCATAGTCAATCAACAGGCTTAAAAAATTTGTCGTATGATAAATTTTATAATAATAAGGTATATTGTAAGAATCAGCCAATTAGAATTAAAAATTTAAAAGAATTCTCGATATTGTGATTGGCTCATTTTTACTATACGTCTTATGATTACTGTTACGAAAGATGTGTGCCATAGTCTTTAAGGCTGCCGCAAATAAAATTTTTTTCTTAACAGTAACCTTAAGACATGAACTTAAGCTGATGAGCCAATCAGAATACTACTTTAGATCTACGTACGCTAACGGAAATAGAAATAGCAGTAAGGTTTCAACCAATTGAAATCACCTTATTGCGAGGTTATGGATAAGTTTATTATTATTTCCATTTCCGTTAGATTACGTAGACGTAAAGCAATATCCTGATTGGCTTATCGAATTAAGTTTACGGTCACTGTTGCAGAATTTTGTATTGCGACAACCCTTACAGAGCATTCTTTATTCCTTTATTCCTTTATTCTTTTTTCGGTTTTAAAATGAAATAGAGAGAGTTTTAAGTCTCGCTTAAAGTCAAAGTAACGTTGGTGTAATCGGGCCTTAGTCGGGTTTAATAATATCTGTTGTTATGAAACTGATCAATCATAGCTATTCCTCTAAACAATGGAATAACTGTAATTGATTAGTTTTCAACTACGGATATTATTAAACTCAATCGAGAATGATCATGTAAACGTAGTCACTATCTTGAATATAAAACCTGATTTTGAATATCGGCCAATGATTGGTTTAAGATGTCATATATCTTTCTGTGATTAAGTGTCTTATTCTGCGCTTGCGTATATCATTAGCAAATTTTGACAATAATTTTTCAAGCGTATTAATTGGCTGCAAGATAAAAATCTCGGATCTCTTTGTCCCATAGTCAATCAACAGGCTTGAAAAATTTGTTGTACGACAAAAAACGGACGCATGTAATGCGAGATCTACAATAAAAGTTATAACGGTCATATGGTTTTAATAAGGCACTATAAACATGAGTATTCGCATATCCGCCATTTTTACTCCTTTCCTCACTCCTTGCTTTGTTCCCATTCCGCCACTGAACACTCGCCGCTTAACCTAAGTATTAGGCTCCTCGTCATGATGAAGTGGACTGCAAGGTTCACGTTGACATTCCAAAAATAGATCTGGACACGGAGAAAGCTGCAAAACGCATAATCTTTATTATAAATATTCAACTGATTTTGAGAGCAAAAATGGAATGAAAGAAGCTACAAAATTTCAAGCAGCAAATACAAATAACTTGTAATGGCTAACCTGTCACAGCTCAGTAATGGAGTGAGAACAGAACAAGAAGTGGGAAAAGGAATAAAAATGGTGGACATGAATACCTATGTTTCTAGTGCTCTAGTCTTAAGTCGTAAAAAATTGACCAATCATAGTCATCATCGATTATTCTTCTCATGACCATTCTACAATACGTCATTAATCATAAATCAGAAATTAGAAGCTGGAAATTGATCAATCTCAGTCATTAATTTTTTCTTCTGATTAATGATTAATTAATGATTAATGGCTTATTGCAGAATGGCCATTATATTCGACTGTGATTGGTTAATTTTCTACGATTTAAGATCCTTCAACTTCTGTTGTAAACCGCATTATATGGCCTGAGGCTGTAATACATGTCGGGAGTAAGGAGCTCCGCATAATAAAAGGAATAGAGAATAGAAAACAGAAAATAAGAATTTCAATCAGAATTTCTTATCAAATTCCTATCAGAAATCATGTATAAATACACAGTTTCTGATAGATTGAAATTCTTATTCTCTGTTCTCTGTTCCTTGTTCCTTTTATTGTGCGAACCCTCTAAATTCATTTCCTGGTATAATGGGATATAGAATAAGTCCGTAAGCAATAAGGAAGTAAAATATTGGAAATGGATTTCAATCATTCACTTTATATGGGATTTATATAGAAGTCATAGCGGTCGTAGGGTCTTAAGTCGTAGAAAATTAATCACAGCTCAATATCAGAAGAATAATCTATGATTGATCAATTTTCTATGACTTAAGACTCTACCACTGGTCGCGTTTCAGCGGACTCAACTGTTGCAGAGCGCATCTGTGAGCGCTCGCCGCTATTGGATTATCTAGAAGCTATACACCAATAGTGATGAGCGCCTACGGATCCGCTCCGCAATGGTTGAGTCCGCTGAAAGCAACCAATACTAATAAATCATAAAATTAGTACTATATTATCAGTTTCTTATTTTTAATGACTTAAATTCTTATAATAATACGAATTTTTATAAAAGTAGTTTTTAATAGCATTTCATCTATGTCGAGAGCAATTCTCATGGATAAAGGAAACACAATGATTGCGTTCAATGGATTCAATAGTTGAGTGAGCGCTCGCTGCTATTGATGTATTCTTCCAGATCTAAAATGCTGATTGGATAAAAGATCTAAAAGAATACACCAATAACAGCGAGTGCTCATTCAAGTGTTGAGTTCACTGAACGCAAATAATAAAAAGCAGGTCATAGAAATAGAAAATAAGAAATTTCAATCTATCAGAAATCACTATACCATGTGTGTATACTAGAATACACAGTTTCTGATAGACTGAAGTTTTCCGGTCAAAAATGTTTTATGCATGAGTATGTGTAAATATGAACGTACATGAAGGGCATTCGTTTAAGCAGCGATTATCACTTAACGCAGAGAGTATCATTTAAACCTTGTTTAACATTCGGTGAACAACAAGAATAAAGTAATACTACTTCTACGCTAACCGCTGTATAAACGAAAATGCAGGAAAATATTTATATACGTATATTATATATTATAGTAAATATGTCCATACATGTCATTCTTCCTTTCTTTTGTAAAATTACTTTTAGTGTAATAAAAATAATAATAAAAATTATAATGTTAAAAATAATTAAAAGGATAATTATCACACTATTTGTTTTAGAAAAAAATCAAGTTTGAAGAAATGTAAAAAAATTTTATTTTCATTTTTGCTAATTTCTATGTTTCTATAAAAATGAAATAAGAAGTACAGCCTCCAATGACTTTGATCTTAACAAATGTTATCTAGGTCATAATCATGAACATTCAAAAGGTTTTAGCCGTCGGTCAGACATCTTAGATAATGCTAATGCCGACGGTGCTGTAACTTGCAAGCCTTATAATTAATGAAAATACTTAATGAAAATGAACTTAATTTAATGTTTTGGAAACCTCTCGAGATGATCTACAAGAATGTACAATAAAAAAAATAGGGGGTTCCATTTAAAAAACTGAAGTTAATCTTCAGGTGACCTTCAAACAATTATTCAAGATCAAACTAATACCATCTTATATCTCTCTCAAAGCTATACAACTTTTGTCTGAAATATTTTTTTCTAAAATCGAAAATAAGAAAGTTGTTAGGGATGGGACATTAAAATGGAACTGTATATGATTATATACGTTTATGAATATTTATGTATGTTTATACATATTTATACATAATCATGCATAAAAAATTTTTTACAGAGTTCTTATTCCCTATTTTTATTGATTGTGTTTTTTATTGTGTTTCCAGTTTTACCCTCACTTATACTAATGTTCTACAGTTAAAATACTATAAATCGCGTTTTAATTACGATATTTGTAATCAGGAAAGTCATTTGAAATCACTCAATAAAGCGATCTCCTTCTTGCGGGGTGCAATCCATCCAAAGAATCGAATTATTTCCGTTGCTCAGCAACTCGAAAGAATGCACGAGGACTTTTGGAGTTGAAAGGGCTCAAGTGCTGATTTCGGACGACTCAGGGCAATCATTGCGAAAATTAATATTGATTGTTGATGTAAACGAGCCAACAATGCATCGAATTGCCGAGAAGGACCTTCGATATAAATCGTATATTGAAGATATCTCAGATTCTCTCTGAGGCTGCCAGGACAAGCCGAGTTGCTCGTCTCGGTTCCCATTCTGACCTCCCAACAATCCAGATTTAAATCTCTTGGACTATTACGTATGAAGCATAGTTGAAAGAGTCATAAACAAGTCTCGACATCCCAATGTAATGTCAAGGACTGCTATTGAGGCAGCATTCGTCAGCATGGATAGTGCTACATTACAGCGTGCGAACGCTTCAGATCGAAAATAGAGGCCGTTATTCAAACTAATGAGAGATATATATCGAATAATTGTGCTTTACAGGGATCCCCCAAATGCTAAAAGGATTTTTTGTGATATTTAATTTTTCATTAAACACATTTTGTTTAAAAAAATTGTTTTATTTGTCCGAATGGACGCACTCTATATGTATATACATATAATAGAGAAAAAAGAAGAATAGATAAACAAACTGTAAAATAAAGGTATAAAAAAAAATTTGTAAAATAAAAATTTACTGTTTATAGAACTCTTCATCTTGAATAGGAACGTAAAATCTCATGGAATCGTACATGCTTGGAAACCTCGAAATGCTTGCAGTAACAGTTCGTCTAAACGATTGATGCAATAACATTGTCCGAGCTCTTTTTAAGTTCCTCTCCATCACATTTCTTCAAGAATGCATATGGAATTGTTTAACCAACACAAGCGAAAGATCAAAAATGCACGCGCTGATATATGACAGCTTCGTTAGTGTAATAAAAGATTTTTTTAAGGACATTCGATGTATTAATACGACATATTTCGCGATGACATCGTGAATGTAATTTTAATACATTGCCAAATTTGCAACATTGCCAAATTGTATGCATAATGATATAAAATTTAAAGATCGAGATGCATTGCGACATTGCCAAATAGTGCACATAATGATATATATCTTACCCGTTGTAGTCCTATACTCACCATAGTATTCGTGCTCTCTTTCCTACCCATCGTGGTCCTATACTTATCAGTAGTATTCGCGATCTCTCTTCTTCTCGTTTTATTCTCTCCCGTTATATTCTTTTACTTCTCTTTTCTTCTTGTTCACAATTTTATTAAATAAATATGGTACTTGTTTTACGATTTTTTAATGATATAACTTCGCAATGATTTTAATTTAGCAACTAATTGTAATAATATTTTGTAATGTAATGTAATGTGATGTAATGTAATATAAATAGCTAAGCGTTCTTAATTATCAAATCATTAACTATTATTGAATAGCTATCGAACACTTATTGTACTAGCTGAACAGCTATCATATTATTAATTAATTCTAAATAACTATAGAGAAAGAAGATTTTTTTTTACTCGTGGTAAAGAGAAATAGGAATGTACAGATTTTAAAATTACGTGACAAGCAGATGATGTCATAGAAGAGAGCGAAAAAAATATTTTAGGATTGTGGAGAAAATCCAGAAAGAAATAGAGATTAGAATTATAATTTCTTATTATTCAATTTTTATTTTAATTGATTTGATTAACTTATTTGGGGGGGGGGGGAATTACACGCCTTCTTATCATATATTATCATATATAATTCTAAACCGCCGAATAGAGACGGGGAAAAAGGAGACTGAAAATAATTTTAAAAAATTCAGTAATATATTTAAGTATCATATTATACATTTCTATAAAACATTAATTTATTTCTTACTTTAAATGTAACGCAGTGTATACAATTTAATCTGAGGCGCACATTACAATTCACACTCCATGATTGAAGTTTCATCATAAACTTTAGACAATCTTTTAATACATCACATTTATTGTTAATATAATTTTGACGTATAGAAGTCACAAATTGTTCATATATATTCTCTTGCACGCGACTTTATTAAAAAGATATGGTATTCATTTTATGATTTTTATAATGCGATTTTACAATAGAATGATACCAATACAATTTTAATAATATTTTAATAGTATAAATATATAGTATAAGTATATCGATCAGTCGGACGCGTTTTCTTATTAAGTATTATAATTTATTATCACGAAAATATGAAGAAAGAATGATGATTAGGGAAAAGATAAATTTTCAAAGAAATATGTATATTTTTTAATATAGATTTATTTATCTAATTTTTAATGCAGCATGTATTAAACCATAGATCACTAGTTCTATAATAGAATTTTTATCATAAATTTTATGCGAAATGTTTGCATCACCGAATTTACTATTAATACAATTTTACTATTGTAGTAATACAATTTTGTCTTAAAAATGATACAAAATATTTGATTTTTCTCTAACACCGTGCATTCATTGTTTATAGTACGCATGCTCGATTCATTGCTCGAGCTCAAATTAAAAAACTACGGTTATTGGTTTCAATATACAAGCATGTATCATACAATAACAATTTTACATTTTTGGTATCACATACTGTGCGTTTGGGGGAAGACGATGTTCTATCATAGCGCGTTAAATTTAATCTCCACTACTGGGATGCTCCACTACTTCTTGCGGTACTTATGCGAAAATGTGAATTGGTCCCAAAAATGAGGGCCGAATTAAAGTTGGGCGAGGAAAAATAAAAGAAGGGAGAAATGGGGTAAAACACCAATTGTGAGCACGACACTCTAGGAGCGAAAGTATACACCAAAGCGCACCAGTAGTGAACGCGAGGGTTCAAATGTTGGGATAAAAAGAGCAAAGTGCACCAGAAGTGCGATATTCGAGTAGAGAAGAGAAGGGGAGAGCACACTATAGAGGGGCGCTGCACTCAAAGGAAGATTTGGTATAGGACGCGTGATATGCTACCATTGCTAAGGCTACATGGTAGGAGATTCAAAAATGATAAATTAAAAATTAAGAATAAATAGCTAAGATTTATTCAAATTGATAGTGACTGAATAATTGCTAAACAGATATAATAAAGTTACTCGTGAAGCGAAGTGTTGTATGCTAGTTGGTTGTGGTGAAAATAATGCGCGTGTGGTGTTAACAATCATACCTGTATATTTTCGAGAAAACAGAGTAAGATCGATTACGTGACTGTTAAGACATACGCATGTAAACAGAGGCGGACATAGTGTCTATAGCCGGCGACGCAACGTATGTCGATGAGTAGTACAATGATACGATTTCTTCAACGGATCGCGAGATTTATATATGGATGAGATCTCTATGGATGAGATGAATTATATCGCGAAACGAGGATGATTATCATGATATAAGTATTGACGGCGCGAAGTCGCAATTTTTCATGAGTCCTAGAACGTACATAAATCCCGAATGTGAATAATCGCGAAATTCTAAGCACTAATGGTGAGAATAGAAAATTTTAAGTATCGGACGAGAAAAAATGAAAATTTTAAAAATATTAGTAGCGAAGTTTAGAGAAATTTTTAAGTATTGGGTTCGCGTAATTAAGTTAATTAATAAGTATAGAGTATGGAAATAATGGGAGTTTTATAAGTATCAACGAGAAGAAAAGAGGAAATTATAAGTACTAAGTCGCGCGAGAATCGTGAAAAGTATAAGTACTAAGCGCGGAAGTTATAACTACCTTTCTGACTAAGTTCGCAAGGAATTCCGTGCTCCAAAAAATACGGCGATTTTCGGAGAGAGTAAAGACGTGCTCCTGCGAAGAATCGATTTATACCAGCCGATTGATGATCTCTCGCGGCACGGAAGGTATTGCAATCATGTGAATAGCTCATGGAGAGCATCATTCTAGTTACATTTGTCTCGATTGTCGTGAGATGAAATTAATTACATTTATTAATTATTGTCGGAGAGCGCAGTCCTGACCGCTTCTTCGTAGGGTCTTTTAGCAGGCGCTTGATATACACTTGCAACTGCCTCTTTTGCGCTTAGTGTCTTACGCAATTTCCGCATAATTCGCGTTGTATCAATGTATCTTGTTTGACGTATATGTGTGGCGAGTATTGTTGATGTGCCATTTTATTATCAAGACTGTAATCTAGTATTGATCTGAACGCAAAAAGGGAGTCCTTAAGATTATTTTATTGGTTATTTGAGAACAATTAGTTGCTAAGATAACTTAAGTTGTAACAAAAAGTATATGCGTAAATTTTTCTGCGTGTATATTTTTAACAATCTATAAGCAGCTATTATTTTTAATAGTTAATTAAAGTAAATTAAGAGATAGGCTTTGGTGATCACATTCGGTGTTGAGGACATGAATCCCTGCGGTTTGAGCCGATGTCAGCGACTCGGGTTATATTTAAGTCTATTATTCCGACCGCATATTTTCGTTCAACTGGTAGCGGCCGACTCGTCAGCTGTAAATTTAACAGCCGAAAGTTACATACTTTAACAAGTTCTATATTCAGATCTTGAATCGATGATGATAATGATGGGGCAGTTGACTGCATTAATCATTCAATATCTGCACGTTTCTCGATGGACACTTTCCACGTAGTACGAGGCAGGATTATGCAGTTGTCTCGATTGTTTGCTGATCGCAATTTCTATATGAGACGTAAGATCCATGATGATCTCGATGTCCAAGAACTTATACACTGTCAATGTCAATACATGTCTTCTCATCAAGATATGAGGTATGAAGCGAGGTTTCGAAGATGTATGAGAAGATGCGCTGTAGAAAATAGAAAACGTGTAAATAGATCTTAGAAAAACGTAAGGCATAATTACATAAGGTATAAAATGTATAATCAAAATTTTATAAAAATTGAATAAACTTACTGTTTCTTACTTTAATATAGATATCATAATTACATTTTATGATATTGAAGTAATATATGTTTCACAACATCTATGTGTAGATGAGCTTCGCTGTATGTTCCAGTAACACCATGAATCATACAATGACATGTAGGAAGATTTAAATTTACGTA
>Ga0157363_1007292_pt1 | contig 10466 bp, 12 predicted proteins | sample AttsexASBM1_FD_111477 | JGI IMG/M metagenome (GOLD analysis project Ga0157363, IMG submission 111477) | Fungus gardens microbial communities from leaf cutter ant in Ribeirão Preto, State of São Paulo, Brazil - Atta sexdens ASBM1 | ecosystem: Host-associated > Fungi > Mycelium > Unclassified ...
ATATATAATTATATAAATATATTGTATTTTTTTTTTCTCTTTATAAAAAAAAATAATAATAAATATATATATATATATATATATATATATATATATATATATACATATATTGTTTGTATATATACATATATGTACTTATACATGTAAATATGCACAATATAATTTGAGTAAAATGTATGCATACCATCAGTTTAAGTTTATTTCCAAACCAGCAATAAATAAAAATTTGCACAAGTACACAAATTGTGTATGCAAAAAGAATAATTAAATCTACTATTAATTTTGCTCTAGTTAATTGATACAAGTTCGAGCAGACTACGAATGTACTTGCTACAAATTGAAATGCAATGATTCTCGTGAATTTCTCGTTAGTCATGTATGCAAATCTGCAAATAATTATTTTTATCCCAAGCTATTAAAACTAATCGTCTTAAAAAATTAAAAGATAAGTCATTATGTGTTCCATGAAGAAAGATTAATATATTTTGAGGTAATGGTCATTTTAAATAAAATATTCATAGCCAAATGTGTGTTCTATTCCTAATGGTTTTCAAAATAATTTAAATCATAAAGTGTTCCAAAATTTTTACAAATTTTTTAAAAACTTTAAAATTTTTCTTTCAAACAATAAATTATTACAGAAAATATAGTATCTCTTTCTTAATTTTGCAACAATTTTGGAAATTTTTCAGAATGGGATATACGTTTATATAAACATTTTTCGAAAATCTTGGAAACATAAAATAGCATATATTCATATGAACATCTTTGCTTAAAATGACCAATACCATCATCTCCTAGAATAATGACTTTTTCTTTTAGAACATGTATTAATAGTCAAAAGAAGATATAAAATATTAAGATAATAAATTTAACATCGCAATTCAAGAACAAATATGAGTATGACATGTAACCGTGTAAATACATGTAGGAATAAGTAAATTACAATCGAAATAATATTATAATAGAAGATCCAACTTTTAAGATTTCGAAACATGCCTCGTATAAATAAGACAAGTTTTAGGACTACATTATCAAATTTAGAATTAATTAATTTTCTCTAAGATTAAATCTAACAAAAAAATGTTTTCCTAAGACTAACTCGATTATGTGATGATGTTGGCGTACACAATCATCCAGAGTATTTTGACCAGTTATAAGACCTTTAAAACGATACTGTAAGATCATAATTTGACAGCACAGATGCAATAATAGACCAACAATGAGACTGTCACAAGCAACATTAACAAGAGATGCGGATATCACGCCTACGTATTGATGAGTATACGTAAGACAAAATAGCACGAACGACGAGTAATCATACGGTATCCACCCTCTAAGTATTAATTGCCTCTTTTTGAAACTCGTTAGTAATGATATCACGAAATGGCCTGCGCAAGTGAGCATAATCAAAATAACATAACATATTGCAATATTCCTACAAAACAAAAAAAATAATTTTGCCTTTATCTCGCAAAACGAAATTTATTTCAATAGAAAAATATTTTCTTATATTCTCTAAATATAAAATTTATTGAAAGTATACAAATAATACAAAAAATTTAAATATACAAATAATACAAAGAATTTAAATATATATTATTTACAACGTTAGTAATATTAACAATCTGTGGGAAAAAGTCTTTAAGAAAAAATGTGATAATTTTCTAACTTTTCTTAACTTTCTTTAATAATTTATGTTTATAAATTTAATATTTTAATTATTATATCAGCAAAACTTTATAATTGCTTCAAATAATTCAAATAATTTTTCAAATTAAGTATAAATCAAGATATAATTTTGTACTTACTGAATCAACTTGTCAAATTTTCGTCGAATTTCAATTTCGACAGATACTAATGGTTTAAATGTTCCTTCCGTAAGATTTTGAATTAACTCCGCGAAACTCTCATGATTCATCCATAGATTGAATATTTTGTAGCATGCAGCGAATATGGCCAACATCGTGTATACAGTATTAGTAAAATCGTCTGGATTATCGGCGTTCAGAACAATATCCATAAATTGGGTGAATGTAAAACTATACATAAGACTAATTATTAATAATGTATAGGCGTTATATAATATATGTTTTCTGAGTGATGTCCACGAGAACGGTCGCCAACATCCAGCGATTGTGAGAATTACGAGTATAAATTTCAGCGCGTCCATACCCTCTATATAAAATGTTCTTTAAATTTCTCAACAAACGTTTCTTTCTTTCTTTTTTAAAGCAATTTTCACAATTGCATTAATCTAATATGAACAATAACATGATTAACTATATAATTTGTGTATAACGTTTTTGAGATGCTTTTTGTGTACTCCTTTAATATATGTGTTGCGTAATATTGGCGTTAGTCAGGAGTTCGCTGAGGAAATATAGACTTTATAGCATCTATAGCTTGCGATATTTTTATTGAATTTTCCCCTTGAGTAGTAAGTAACATCATTATTGTAATAATAAACCCGGAATGATGTATTCCGTGAATTGACATTTTCGTGAGAATTCCAATCTTATACCTGTATAGTAGTATAAGTTATTGATAAAAGTTCAGAGAAAGAGATGTATGGAATGTTGATATATTGTTGTACTTATCCATTATAAAATATTTTATTCATTGTTGTCGCTGTATGCGACAGTTTTATTTTTCCTTAATTTGATATTTCAATCTTTTTCTCGGTACGTGTATGCATTTTTTAATAAATAAAATCAATATGTGTGTGCATTTTTTAATAAGTATAAAGCATAAGAAAAGCAAAGGCTTTAATTTATTCATTTACACAACTGTTTTCTTTATTTTTTCTGATGTATCTTCTGAATTGCTTCTTGTACACAAATGTTAATCCAATTTGTTTGATGATCTTTCTTTGAAGATCTTAATTTCCTGTATCTTGTAATTTTCTGATCGTAATAATATATGCTTTGTAATTTTTTAAATACTTATAAAATCTAACTCTATGTATATTTGAATTTTTAATAATAATCATTTAATAATAGTCTTCAATTTTTATGATAAAAAACAGGTAAAAGTGTAATATCAAAAAAATATAGATAAGCAAAACTTCTTTATTTATATACGTAGTCTTTGAAACTTGCAATTGCACAGACATTTTTACACTTGATGTTCCTTGATGCTTATATGTAAATATTTTCTATCCTTGCTTAGCCATTATCACTATTCTTATTTTGTTTGTTTAAGTATATTATATACTGAATACGACATCTTAAGAAGCTATAGAATATATCAACACATAATTACGTAACATTATTTAACTCAATTGCTTATTTCTTAATAAACCGGCGGCACAAGGCACTTGTTTTTCCTAAATTCTTAGCTAAATTAGATTCTTGCTATTGTATTGGTTACAATACTGACAGAATCAGCAGATAATATGGCAAGAATTTAATCCATCTAATAATTCAACAAGAAAACAAGTATCATACCGCAACTTTGTAGTTGTAAAAATTTTCTCTAACCTTCACGAATGAATCTAGATTCACCGTAAGAATATGGGCACTAGAAAATTCGATTGGTATCAGAGAACGATTCATAATCATTATAAGGTTTTCTCTTACTTTTCGATGTGCTGTTATCCAATCCATTCCGAAAATTTCATCGGAAAATTGAATGCTCTACAATAGAAGTTATCAGAAAAATATAGTTACATATGTAATATTCCTTATTGCAACTATAAGTAAGATTTAATATATAATATATTAATATAAATGTTAAATTTAAATTTAAAATTATGTTTCTTATTCTATTATTGATGTAATGCTGGGATTTTGTTATCAACATTTTTTTATAGATCAAAACGCATTTAGTATATATATACAAAATCAGTACCTTTAATTTTATTTCGTTCCCGTACCAACAATAAATAAGAATTTGCGAACACATACAGATTGTGTATAACATCAGTGGAATATATTTTGGGCTCAATGTGGTTTTCGCCAGTCGATAAAGATTGGAACATACCACTAGCATACTTGCGATGAATTGAACGGCAATTATAATTCTGAACTTTTCATTCATCGTGTATGCAAATCTAGAAAAAAGAATAATATTATTATCCTTGAAATGATTATTATTGCTCATGACTAATTAAATATTATGATATTTTGAATTGAATTTAACAATTATTATCTTAATTAATAAATAAAATTTAACATTCAAACGCGCATAATTGTAAGTAAAATATAAAAAAATTCTGTCTTCGTGCGCGCGCGCTACGTTGTGTGTGCTCTGTATCTTAAGATTAAGAGAAACATTTAAGTATATAAAATTCTATACAAACACTAACTTGTAGATATGATCGTGATGACGTACACATTCAACCAAGTTGCCTCGATTGCGCAAGGATTTTCTCATACGACACTCTAAGATCTCGATTTGGCAATAAATATGTAGCAGCAATCCACAAATCATTATATCGCAAGCAACATTCACGATCGACGCAGCCGTTAAGCTCATTAATTGACGAAAATATGTGAGATAATACACTGTATCGGACCACTCGAAGGGTATCCATTCTCTATACGCTAAATTTCCTTGCCGGAAATCCGTAAGCAAAGACGTTAAATTCATGCAGCCGCACGTTATCTCAACAAAAATCGTGTAGATTATAGAATTGGTCCTGCAAAATGACTATGGAGGCTGGACTAATTCACGATGACTTTGTTTTGTATTTTTCTCCTTTAATTAAAAAGAAAGAAAAAAATATATTTCCTATTTCTTTCGTAAAATAACAAAAAGATTTTGTTTATTTATTATTTATTTTATAAATAAAAAGCATCTTGTATTTGCCGTTTTTGTTTAATTAAATTTAAAAATAATTATATAAATATGAAACGCTAAGATATTACAATATATATTAGAACTCTCTCTAATGTAAACAGAACCATGAGACAATAAAATTGAAATATGCGAATCTTTTTATTCCTTAAATGAAAGCAACTCCTTACCGTATTATGTTATTATATTTTTGTTGAATTTCAATTTCATCTGATTCCAACGGTCTAAACGGTTTCTCAACCAATGCGTCAGTTAATACCTCGATATTCTTGCGATTTAGCAATAAACTGAGCATCTTGCAGCAAGCGATGACCATGGCTAGCATTATGTAAAAAGTATCCGTGAAATCGTCCGCATTATTGACATTCAGGATAATATCCATGAGTTGTGGCAACATGAAAGTGAGCAATAGTAAGCACATGAAAATTGTATATACATTATACATTGTCCGTTTCCATAATGAAGACCAGGAGACTGGTGGCCGACATCCTGCTACTGTGAGGATTTTCAGTGGAAATTGCATAGCTTGCATTTCTTGAAATATCTTTTATTCGCTCTCTAATTTAAAATAAAACACTTGTTTTATGTATACTATATATATATATATATATATATATATATATATATATATATATGTACTATTGCTTACACAAGAGACATAATAATGTGATGTAATTATGAAAGATATAGAAAAAATATTATATGCTTAAACTAAAATTTTTTAGATAAATAATTTTATTTAAAAAAAAACAATTTAAAATATTTATACGAAAATTAACTAAATTAATAAAATTTATTAAATAATAACATTGTGTAATTTAGATTTTATTTTTATTTTTTAATCTTATATATATTTTTTTTTATCTTTACGCAATTTTACTTTTTATAAACGCAAAATATATTTATTGTTGTGTAGAAGGCAAAATAATTCAGATATATTTAATACTGTTTATTGCGGATGATTTATACACCTATATCTAGGCGAAATAGATGGGAGGGAGGAAGGAAGGGACCTTGCCTTTGTATGAACTAGCCTTCGTATCGTTCACTGGAAAACTTGACTTCATTCACTTTCTTCTCGTTGGCTCAATTAATTTTTGAGGAATGCTGAAGATTAAAAGAGTGTCTATAATTATATAACTATTTTCATAATCAGTCATGACCGTTCAGTGACCGTTGTCATAGTTATCAAATTAGACACATAGATTGTTCGTATTATTTTTCGTATTACTTTTACAATAATTTGTGGCACGGAACATTTTATATCGTAAATATAAGATTGGTAACTGAATTAACTTCAATCACTTGTATAATTATCTAATTTATTTAATCGATATTGAGTAAGCAAAATAAATATTGCGCAGAATTGCATTTTATTATTAACTTTAGAAAATAATATTCAATGATATAAATGACATACACAAATAAAAAATTTCAAGTAATTTTATATAAACATTATACATTGATTTTAAAGCAATTTACGGAACTTCGACAAATCTTACATGTCTATAGACACGCAACGGTACTTTCTGCATTCATTGTTCGCCTCTTTGTAGCCCATAGCGGAGAACCACATATGTCATCATAATAATTATATGTATACGTAACTTGTAATATATTCCGACTAGTAATAATACTTTTGTAAAATAATATGCATAGTTGTGTATCTTTTTTGCGACCTTTATAAACTGTTAGGTAATACATTAAAATGGTTTAAAGAAAAGAAACTTGTCGACAACGAAACCTTTAAACCATAAATTAAGGTGTGTCACCATGAAATTTTAATGTAAGTAATCTATACTTACATATAAAAATCTATACTTACATATAAAAAACATGGAATTTATTATTGTCGTCAGTTCCACCTCACATCTGGCTGTCATCGTTAATTCTGTTACTCATATTGATCGATAATTCTGGCAGGATACAAGCGGTTAAAAGAGCTTATTAAATATACATATATGGGTAAAGCGAATATACATGCTGTAATATCTGCAGTTAATTCTGAGCTAGTCAAAATATTGCACAGAATTGCATTTTATCTATTTATTTTGGAAAATAATAATCACATATATACGTATATTTTGGAAAATAATAACCACATATTATACGTATATAATAATAATATTATACGTATATAGAGTAAGAAGAGAGAGAGAGGGAGAGAGAGGGAGAGAGAGAGAGAGAGAGAGAGAGAGAAAGTGTCGAAAAAATCTTATATTGAAAATTCTCCACATTGAAAATTAAATAAAGTAAAAATGTTTAAATAAATAAATAACAGAAGTAAAAATGAAGCAGTATAAATTATAGAAGATTGTAAATAAAAATTTAATGAAAAAGAAGCACATAATAATCAATAATTCTTATTTAATTATTTGTTATCTTGTCTTGTTTAATGATTTATTATATAATAGATAATAGGAAACTTAAATGATTAATAACATTAATCATACAGATAACTTAATTAGAAAATATGATTCCCTAGCTTCCATACTATCTTCCATTTGAATTATGTTATTTATATTTGTTGTAATATGTTATAAGCCGAGTATGACGTTTTAAGTAACTGTAATAAAAAGGTAAATCTTTTTTCAAATTTATTTTGTAATTGCTAATTTTGTAAAAAAATATTAAATTATGTTGCAAATAATAAAATATGTGTAATACGTAATTATTATAATCTCCAAAAAGATTTATGAAGTAATTAGCAGTGAAAAATATAAAAAAAGCTCATCAGAGTGCTTACATCAGTTGCTCGAATGCATAGAAAATTCTTTATTTTCATGTGCATAATAAAACAAATAAAATAAACGTTTCGACTCTTCATTTCGGGTCTTTATTAATAAATTGAAAATATAAATCGAAATTACATAAGTAAGTAACGCAAATTCCAAGATGGTGACAGATTCCCGATAATTTAGCTCGTTCTTCTTTATTCAAAGAAATTAGCTTTTATATAAAAAGGATAGTATGTAATTTTTGTAATAGAATAGTATAACATGATTAAAAAAATAAATCAAATTTTTTTTGAATGTCATAAATGTTTAGTGTATGAATTATAAAAATATATGATATCTATTACATTTTTAATAAAATGTATGCTATTATTAATTCATAATTAATTATTTAAACAATAGACTTGTTATACTCACGCTCACGAAAGAATTAAGGTTCATCGTAAGAATGTATGCGCTAGAAAATTCAATAGGTATTAACGAGCGATTCATAATTATTAATAAACTCTGTTTTCTGTTTTGCTTCATTGTTAACCATCCCATTCCAAAGATATTAACAATGAGTTGAACACTCTATATTAAACAATATGTACATAAATTAAAAAATGTTATACAAGATTCTTAAAATGGAATTGCAATTAATATTTTCTTATATCAATTACAGAATTTTTTATTGTTAAGGTAGTTTTTCATAAACTGAAAATTTTATTCCTAAAATCGATGGATGGAATATTTGTAATAAGACTAATAATTTTATATCTAGAAAGTTTTCAATATCATAAATATTGAATAAATTATATAACACTGCCCGTTCAAGCTTTCTGAAATATGCACCTTTAGTTTTACTTCGTTTCCATACCAACAATAAATGAGAATTTGTGTGAGCATGGAGCATGTGTATAATATCAATGGAAAGCATTGCGCAGTCAATGTCATCTTTGCTAATTGATACAAATTGGAACATATCACCAGTGTGCTCACAATAAATTGAATAGCGATAATTATCTTGAATTTTTCATTCACCATTAATGCAAATCTACAAAACACAAACATTTATAATATACTTATTTATTTAAAATATAAATTTATTTGAATATAAATTTTTGCATTCAAAATATTTTTAGAAGATATTTATACAGAGTAAAAAATTTTAAATATAATGAATCGAATACTATAAAAAATATGAATCGAATACTATAAAAAATACGAAACGGAAAATACAAAAAAACATTTTAGACAATAGTTGTATGGCTTGAAAGAGTACAAATAATGATAAAATTAATTTTTGAAAAAAAAATTTTTCGTAGTCATATCTCTATCTTTTTATATATAATTATATGATTTATATATATATATATATATATATATATATATATATGTATAATTCCTCTAATTATTTTGCTTATAAAAATATAAACACTGTACAGGCCGGATACTCAATAAGAATTAAAATTACGCCAATGTGGCGTCATCGTCCATTTTCTTTTCAATTTTTCAAATATTTTCTCACCATTTTACAATCTGCAAGATTGTCAAAGAAACTAACTTAAATATACAATCGTGCTGACGTACACATTCGCGCAAATTCTTTTGGCCGAGGAAGTTCTTTTTCAACCGGCACTCCAGTATTTCGAGCTGACAGCATACGTGTAATAATAAACCACAAATCAGACTGTCGCATGCAACGTTCACCATAGAGCCAATAGTCGAGCTTATTAATTGACGAGCATATATGATGTAGAATATCATCTCGGATGTGTAGTTATACGGTGTCCACTCTCTGTACGTTAAATTACCTTTTCGAAAATCGGTGAATAATGATGTCAACATGACGCATGCACATGTCGTCTCGACTAAAATTGTGTACCATAATGTATTCGTCCTACAAAATAGAAGAGCAGATTGTTTTTTTATATTTTTCATTAAACATTTTACATTAAATATTTTTCTTTGCGCTATTATTCTATATAAATTAATTATTTTTACTAAATTTTTGAAATATTTTTATACATTCTTAAAGCGAGAACTTTTTATATACTTACTGTATTGTTTTGTCGAATTTTTGGCGGATTTCTATTTCGTCAGCCTCTAATGGGATAAACGGTTTCTGAGTAAGAATATTGGTTAATATCCCTATATTGTTGCGATTTATCAAAAGACCGACCATTTTACAACAGGAAATAATCATGGCGAGCATAATGTAGAAAGTATCCGTAAAATCGTTGGCATTGTTGACGTTCAAAACGATATCCATAAGTTGTGGCAACATGAAGGTGAAAAGCAGTAATATTATAGAAATGGTATATACGTTATATATAGTACGTTTACACAATGAGGTCCATGAATTTGGTGGCCAACATCCCACAACCGTAAGAATTTTTAATGTAAATTTAAGAACCTGCATTTTCCGTGATTTAATGTCACTCTCAATGTTAATAACGTTTTATTAAATTATTCTTATTGCTGTAATTTATGTAAATTGTATGTGTGATTAAGTATATTAATATCGATAACGTTTCCTCCTCTTAATTAATAATATTATTAAGTGCTAATAAACTATTCTCACAAAATATTAAATGTTGACTGATTATCATATACGGCACGCTCTTTCGACGAAGATATTTGTTTAACATATAAGTAAAATAATACAATAATATAAATAAGATTCACGTGTCATATGTGAATGTACTTAATTTTGTAAAACATGAGAAATTTAAGGTACAAATCAATAATAAAGTTTCTTCACATATATAAAATAAAAAGGTTTTTTTCTTTGATATAGTATCATGAACCAACTTTGCGAAATTCTATGCGACGAATCTCGGAATATCTATAGCCTCATGATATGACTTTCTGGAAGCAATACTGCTCTTCCCCTCCGCGCTTAATAGCTATATAATTATCGTAATACTAAACTCGCAATATCATTCC
>Ga0157363_1007293_pt1 | contig 10465 bp, 10 predicted proteins | sample AttsexASBM1_FD_111477 | JGI IMG/M metagenome (GOLD analysis project Ga0157363, IMG submission 111477) | Fungus gardens microbial communities from leaf cutter ant in Ribeirão Preto, State of São Paulo, Brazil - Atta sexdens ASBM1 | ecosystem: Host-associated > Fungi > Mycelium > Unclassified ...
CATGTACGGTAGCATAATAATTGTTGTCGGAACAATAAAAGATATAAATATAATATCAATGAATAAGAAAATTGGCATTGATATTTATAACATTATAAATAATAAATAATATTAAGAGTTATAATAATTTTTATTATTTCTCCTTAAAGTGAGTAAAACTTTTTTATTCATCTCTGTACATTACTTCCTTGTATATCTTAAAATTATTCTCTTAAAATTATTTTCAGTTTTACGCTTTAATATCTTATTTACTTGTCATTTACATAATAATTTCTAAACATACTTAATAATGAAATAATTTCTAAATATTTTGACTCCAAAGAGACTGAAAACGTTCAAGATATCGGAATAAAGCTGCACATCATCTATCAATTGGAAGTATTTTATATGAATTAATGTGGGGCACCTATTCTCACGCTACTCTCATAAATAATTAATAATAATTTTATTATTTATTATTATGAAACATCAAAGTTTCATGATCTTTTATTGATTTTAGCGCATCGATTATTCAAGATAATCATTAGAACTCTTGGCGGGGTTACCAGAATTCTTATCAGAACGCCGGATTTCTAAAAAAAATTTTTGACCTGTATGGACTTTTCTTTTGTGTAGGAGAAGAAAATCTTCAAAGCCCGTCTCCGGAAGGATTTTCATAAGGAGAATCCAGCCCGAAGAAGGAAAGACGCCCATATCTCGAGTTGCCTGGGCGTGCCGGACTCAATTCTCCCGTGATCTCAAGAATACACCGGGATGGTTGCTTACCGGCTAAAAACTCTGTCTTTAATCGCCTATTGGAGACATCTCGGAACCGTGATAAGTCACATCAGAACGCCTTCAAGGCTTATGCAGCTAACGCTCTCTAGTTTCTACTCAGAACACTATCTGACCTAACGTATATATACACAACTATTTATATAAACTTACATCTAATAGATATACAACTATGTATAAACTTTCCGTTTAATTCGACGTAGGGGAGGAGGGAGAGCTATCATTCTAACCGCCCCCTCCGTCTCGCTCTTCCATCTGCTTCCTTGCGAATTATAACTGACTCGGAAAAGAAGGCCAATATCGTCCATCCCCTTGAGAAGAACATAACGATCTCTATCACCGCCGAATAGGTTCGGTCAGCGGGCCTCTCCAGACCCATCTCCTCCAGTATGATATTTCTTTCCTCCGATTAAAAGAGAAGAATTAAGACAGAAGAGGAGAGTATGTACATCGATATCAAGTCTGTTCCACAATATAGAGTGTGTTCTTTTAATTTTATAGAGATAGATCTGGAAGCATCCATGACTCGTGGTCTGAGTCATCCTGTAGGAGAGGCCGCTATGTCCTCTCTCTATCCATTCCTCAAGGCAGTAGGCGATCGCAACCCTCATTACCATCCCCGGTGCATCTGCGAGAGGAAATGATCTCATCTACTGTCCGTTCACACTCTGCTTATATGATGAGCGCGATCTACGGCACTATGTACCCGTCCCGCCAGATCAACTCCTTACGTCGAAGATACATCCTTCTACATCGCTCAACCACAAACTTAAAGAGGACTCGTCAGTATTCTCGTCAGTATGGCCGCGGTCTCATGCGAGACCGTACAATACTCTTTGATTATTCTGAGGAAAAATGTCGTTGCAAACGAGCAACGTTCCTACAGATGTATCTATTGTTTAACACCGTCCCCTCAAATCGAGGCTCCGTACAGGACGACGGACATCGTGACGTAGGTATACACTTGTCGCCTGCATCTTCCAGGACTACCGATATTAGCCGTCAATGTACACAAGGTCGCTGCCATCCTCATGCCTTCGAAAGGAGGAGGCGGAAAAGGTCCCGGAAAGACAAGCGAGTCCAGGACAAGTCCCAAATATTTCAATGTAGTGCCCACGGAAACCACTACCATTAATCCGGAGAAATGCCTCCGGCGTCCATCGTCTACCATAAAGGCAGCTATCTCCGGTCTTTCCGATAAAGACCTTGAGGCTCTCTCAATAACTCCGACCAGCGTTGCCAAATCCTAATTCAGTCCTAATCAGAGCCTGGATCAGGATCCCCTCACCATCAATAAGGTGTCATCAACTGCACTCCACAGTGAAGGACAAGGTTATATGGGATGGACAATTCTATCTAGGTCGCCGCGGTCCAAGCATATCATTCCAACGCGAACATCCTCACGAACCACTTTACCCTCGTTCGCGATCGCATTCCTTATCTCCTCCGATTCTATCGATTGATATTGATCAATCGGAATTCCGCCTAACGAGACGTCCAACTCGCACCTTCTCCTGGTCACTATATAATTTCTGCAGCCCACAAGAGCTTTCGCCTTCGATCCCGAATCTTCTTCTGGAATTTCGATGAGGAGTCCCCTGACTGCGCCTTTCTTATTTTCGTATCGGCAATGCCCAGATCGATGAGAGAAATATTCTTACGAGCATTACCGACAAGTTCCGCATAAGTCGGAGCACCTTCCTCACACAAAATCAACACGGCTGCTGTTTTGAGTATCCTGACCTTGGGAGCCAGGCATCGCAGGCCCCCCCCCCGTGCTCTGGTAAGTCCAATAGTGGCTCCAGATACCTGAGTCCTTCCAGCCTTCTTCTGTTCACCGGTTGTTATTCTTTCAATTGTCTTAAAACTAGCATTCTGTTTAAAGAGGCTTTGTCCATCACTATGCGCAGAAAGACCTCCGGCCAAGACACTAGCCAGACATAATCGATGTAACTTTTTTTTTCTTCTTCTTCTTCTTGTAGGTCTTCTTCCCCATAACCATCGTCTAGACCTTTCCCTTATCGGAGTCAGAAAACGGAGGTCAGTCTCTCTCTCTTCCATCATCTGTAGTGTTTTAATGGGCCACTGAATTTCTTAGCCACAAGAATATGACTTTCCGTTATTCATTCTTTTTGGAATAGGTGGGAAGTCCTCCAATCTCTTTGCAGGTTTACCTCTTAGGGGCGAGTAGCCTCTCCAGCCGCGGTCGAGTGATTCCCAAGTAAAGGTCAGCCTTCTTGCTAGTGGAACATCCTTCTTATCCTCCATGTCCATAACCGAGGCTATTCCATCTTCTTCACGAGCCATGTTCCTCTTCTTGATCTCATTACGAAGGGACCTAACCTCTGTCCTTAGGGAATCCCTATTGGCTCTGATACCATTCATCTCCCTTTGATCAACTCCTCCTCCAAAGCAGCACATCGAATTGCAGTCTTCTCGCTTGATTCTCCTACATCCAAAGTCACCGCCGTTGCTGCATCTCCTCTTTAGCCACATAGTATCTGACTATCATGCGTCTCTTTAAGTTTCTTCTAATATTATATTGATATGTGCTGCGCTTCATCAGCCGCGTCCAGGACACGCAGTGTCTCCGCCATTATCACTCTAGGCGATATATACGGAAACAACTACATGACCTCCTCAATTGCAATTTTTTGTTTTGCGGAAAGTCTGTTATCTAGCGTTCCACCATGCCTTCTCTTCCGAGGAGGACATAAATGATTACTTGTCTTCGTAATCTCAAAGAAGTCGACCTCTTCTCGGTCCAGGTTGTCCTCATATTCCATTTTTCCTAATGCCATTTTAGAGAGAGAATGGAAGAAATTTCCCTTCTTCTTCCTTTCTCTCTCTTTCCCCCTAGGTCTCTCACGTTCCTAAGTTTCCACAGAATCCATAGTGAGATTCATGACCGACTCCGTTCTCCGTCGTCCATAGATGCCGTATTCGGCAATCGAATCAGGCACAGAGACAGAAGAATAGATAAATGATATCCCCCCATGATAATACCCGTAAACGCGTCAGTTTGAGTTAAAATTTAATTGGCTTCAGCAGTACGTCACTGACAATCCTCGGACTACCAGCAGAAGTATCAGGAATAGCATTCCCCTTCTTCATTGTCGCGCGCGGAACCGTAGGATCCTCTATCAGCTCGAGTTTACTCGATAGTGTCTCATTATCCCCATCCGCTCGAGCCAAGAATAGTCTCAATGATCGCCTACTAGTTTTGGATGTCGGATATGTTATATTTTTCGGAGTGACTCATATTTCCCAGTCCATCATTCCAACGGTAGCTATTTCGACTACAAGGCCTGGCGTAAATCCTGCAGCCAGCCCGTCACATGAGTCTTTCTGGTCGTTAATCGGAGATCGATCGCCCGGGAGCGGGGATACTATCTCCGGGAAACAGGGATCCGACCACCTGTCGTGAATTTTCTTGATTCGAGCTCATTTCCATAATAGTATAGATCGACGATGATCTTCAGGCGGGAGGTTCGCCTGCACACTCCTCACCCAGCTCCTAACCCAGTCCGCAGGATGTAACACAGTCGGCCCCTCAAGAAGAGATCACTCCTCGCCAAAGGGCCAAATAGCCCAACATCACTGACGAAGTGCACAGTAGCCATAAAGATTGAAAGATTGAAGAACCATCAAACCCTCATTACTCGATGAACACTCGCGTCCAATCCTCCTCGTCAGGGAAGAGAACATACATCGCAAAACTCCCGAAGAAGATACTCCCCGATGCGGCAATGTGATTACCTCATCCACGAAGTCCAAAGTCCACTCATACTATCTCTGCTGGGTGACAAGGAGATTCATTCCTCAAGCCATGCCTCCACGGCGCGAACCTCCGGACACTCCAAAGAGTCCCAAAAATCACTCCTCCCACTCTCCATATCTGGATCGCGTGAGCACCGACAGGAACTCCGAAACTCACTCGCATAGTAAGCTAGATCTCCAGAATCCTCGACTCGAGCATTCACCGGTGTTATATCGATTAGCCTCAGAACCGATGCTAAGGGATGATACGCACACCGATTGGCACCTCCGAGGGCACTCAGAGAACCACTCTCACATCCTACACACACAATCCACTCAGCCCCTCTTTGTGTCAAATCCATACACTCGTCCGTTCTCGTCCCTCAACATCTACCATCTCACGACACTATCCGTGTCCGCTGGTTTGGATGGTTCACCCATCCATTCGTTTCGTGGCCGCGCGACACTGCCACGAGACCTTTTATAGAGAGCCCAACTCGTAGTCCGAGAAATTGGGTACAAATTCGGACGCTCGGTCTCTTCTGCAATGCAGAGGAAGAGATTACGAGGGCACTGCGGATTCGTGTATACCGCGTGATACCCGTAGTGAAATCACACCAAAGCACATCCGTAAAACCGAATCACCCGGGAAGTGGTCTTACCTCTTGCGGATGACCTGTATGGACTTCGAAAAATGCGAAAACTCAGAATTTGAAGTTCTATAACTTTAAATTATTGATTTCAGTACATTGATTATTAAGAATAATCGTTAGAATTTTTAGAGCTATCAGAACGCCGGATTTTCAAAAAAAATTTTTAATCTGCGTGGATTTGGAAAAATTGGACAATTGAAACTTCAAAATTCTATAACTTTTTAATTATACAATACATTTTAGCGCATTGATTATTGAGGATAATCGTTAGAACTCTTGGCGATTATTAGAACTCTTGTCAGAACGTCAGATTTCCGAAAAAAATTAATATTATTTTTTTTCTTGAATAATTAAAAAATAATTTCGATGTAATTGGAACTCTATTGCTTGTCTAAAGACATAGAATGGGTTATTCAAAACTATTCGATGCTAATGTTGGGTGTGAAGTTAACCAGTTTTCGAAGTTCTTTTGTGGCGATTTTTTTAAACAATCAAATTAAAAATTTGAAATTTTTTTATTTACCAGGAATTCTATTATATGTATGTATGTATGTATGTATGTATGTATGTATGTATGTATGTATGTATGTACTATATGTACGTACGTGTGTATGCATCTGTAATATGTGTAATGTGTATGACATGTATAATGCGTTTATATTTAATATATATTTACATAGGGAAAAAAATTGTACAATTGGTAATAAATTTTATTTTTATACACTATTCTTGTGTATCCAAGAGTTGTGCGAATTATCAAATCCGAATCATTTCATGTAAATCTTGTCTCCTTTTTTACGCAACATCTTTTTAACTAGATATATGTCGGGATTAGTGACGCGACGCAACTCATACTCATAGAATCCTCCTGCGACTGGTTTCTTTTTCGACTGCGGTAATTTTACAATAGATACGTCACAGGATTAGTTTTCTGTACTTTGACGATTCTAGCATCTCCGTGGTTCAATTTGGCGTGTAACCTTTTTCGAAGATTATCTTGAATTTGCTTACACGTACTGAGTTACCCACTTTGAATCGCGGGAGTGCAATGGCCTTTACGCTACTGTACACCGTATTTAAGAGTTTGTCAGCAATCATGGGAGTCACATCGATGGGCCTCATATCGATAGTTTGATGCTTTCACACGTTGTACTTAGACACGAGACGCGGTAGCAAGTCGATACATTTATAATTTCAATTGTGCGTAAATTGTTTCCACATACCGTTTTTTAATGTTCGATTGAATCGTTCGACAGATGCCTTCATTATGGAATATTGATAAAATGATTGTGTTTTTTCAAGAACTTTTGCACGTTTGCGTTGTAAAATTCTTTTCCCATATCGATTTGCAAATTTTTTGGACATCTTCCATCGTCTCGAATTATCTTTGCGACACTGTAGCCACCGCATTTCCACTCTTGATTTTCAGCGGTACGATCCATGCGTGCTTACTTAACACATCGATAACGATTTCGAGATTTTTCTTCTCAGATGTGTCACATTATTGTTGTATAATGCGTAAAATCACAAAGTTCTTAAATGCAAACGTTGTTCATCGGTATCATCATTTTGATGTCAACTAAAATGACTGTCTATATCGTTTCAATTTATAATAAAGCCGGCTTCATGAAACTTCTCGATAATAGACAATATTTCGTTATCGTGGGCGTTTTGATTTGTCTAACGCGAGGCTTCAAGCAATCGGAGACTATCAACTAACTCGTTAGGTTCATCTCAATGAACATATTTGATTAGGATCATATTGTTTAGGATCATAGTGCGTGCGCCACACAATGATCCTTTATAAGAAATTATATCAAATGTCAACAATAACAACAAAATTTTGCGGTTTTTTAAATCATGCGATAAATGCATTTCCAAGTTGCATATTCCTGGATATCAATTTTGTGGTGTCCAGGTACGCATTTAGAAAAGCGATTGGCTAGAGGCGATCGAGGCATTAATCCCTTGAACGCGGCGTGTCGCGAACACGACACAGTATTCGCGGAGCAAAGATCTCACGAAACGATACGCTGACAAAATGCTCGCGGAAACGGATTACGAAAGATTCTCTTGGAGAGAGTTGTTGCCACAGCTGTTTGGGTGGCTATGAAAGCTAAAACAAAAAATTGTTGTGGGCGTGAAAAGGAAGAAAAAAAAGCCGACGAGAAAACGAATTTTATCGGTGGCAAAACACAGTGGTATCTTATCTATTCTATCGCTATTGGAAGTCTTCAGCTCGACGATCAACAACAGGAGTCGCAAAACAATAATATATAAACAATAATAAAGCCGCACAACGTCAGTTGAAGAACTGAAACGTCATAATCGCGTCATGGAAGGTCATGGAGTTTACTTCGCTCTATACAAGTATGGACGAGGAATCACAATGAAAAAAATAAAAAAGATTAAAAAAAAACGCTAAACAGTTGCCAAAAATGCTGAAAGATGTAACTATCAATGTACAACTGCAACAACTGATAAAACGTATGTGTATTCCACATTTTAGAGGTATTTTTATGCGTACTATCTTACCAAGTAGGGGAAATATTGAAACGAGAGCAGTATCGTAAATTTGGATAATGCTGATGGATCAAGTACTTATTGGCGTACGCGAAGCGGTAAAATCGTGCTTTACTTTAATAGTTTCGGTAATCTTCTACCACCGAAGAAATTGGTGCGATATTTGGACGTAACGTAAATCGAGTATAACCGCACGCTTATTACGATCAAAGCAACTGTGGACAACTATGTCTACAGTTTTTTATAGACGGTTGACGATCAAATAAAAAATTGACATTGCACTCTTTCAACTCAGCATTCATTTAAACATGTCACTGATATTTATAGTAAGAGTAGCATCCTCGCGGCCTGCTACTTTCCGACAGATTTAAGCGATAGCGATTATGAGCTCAGTTTGATGGATTTTGAAATTTACCATACGATATCTAATGTAAATTCATTGAATAATATTAAGTGTAGTAAAAAGAAATCATTATTTTGCAAGAAATTGAATGGAAAGATAATGGATTTCTTTTTACTATACCTAATAATAAGTTTTACTTTGATGAAAATAACAAGAAAATTCCCGAAGGATCGTACGAAATACGTAACATAAACAAATGTCTAAGACATGCAATTCTGCAATTTTATCCTAATGTTGCGAGGGAGAAAAACACTTTGCAAGGATGATGAACTATTATACAGTATTATACAGTAGTATTATACAGTATTATACAGAGGCTATTATATAGCCTCATTGATTCATGCCAATAATAATACAATGAAGAGTGAGATCAAATGCGCTTATCGAGTAAATTTTACTAAATCTCACAATATTAGATCGCTGTTGGGATTTTCATCGAATCGCATGCTGGAGCCACAACAGTGTCACGAATCACATGTATCGATAAATATCATCAACTTAATTATTATTTGCATTGAATGCAACGTGACCACGTGTGCATACAGCACACATGATCACGATAAGTCTGTTCACACGATATATGAATTTTCACCGAGCGTGTTGGATAGGAATATAAGATATCGGAAAGACCGACACAGATCATTTATCTTCCGATCATCGTACGGCATTACGGATCTGCGATTCGCGTTATGGATTGCTCGATTTTCGCGGAAAAATAATCAACATTAGATGTATGTATGGAGGTGACAGCAATAATAAAGAAATACGATAACGTGAGATGCTTGTTCTGAACGAGCAGGCGAAACAGATGGAGAACATAATTTTTGCCAGAGGAATGACAGCGATCAAAAATATTTGAGCGCAGTAGAAGAAAGAAATATCAAATTTTTACAATCATTGAACTTTGTTGAACGAAATATCTGATATGGTTGATATCTTAAATATTAGAGACAAACTAATCTTTAATGATCGCATCGTCAAGTTCGAGTTTCACACATACAATCCGTAAAATCAACACGACGTTTGGACATAGTGACGAGATAAGGATACACATACAACAGGATTTATACATGTCATTGTGTGAAAACATTCTCTACGTCGAAAGTAGATTGACTTCAAAGGAAAAAAATATACAAAAGCAATCAAATTTTGGATAATTGGTAATTATGTAGCATTCATGTTCGGTGAAATTCAGTATGAACTCATACTTCGGTATGGAGATTGATCGCAGTAGAAATGTTGGAATAATCTAATATTATGAAGGGTTTATGCAAAGTTTTCTAATAAAATCGCATATAGTTTGCATAATGCTGGATTTATCGACTCTAGTGAAAATACTGCGAAAGATTTAATGACAGACGATGGATACTTTAATTTTTTGTTTATCGCTCAGCATATTGTTGGATTTTTACGAGGATTACAAACGTGTAGTAATTAACGCTCGTCACGAATTAATTTTGATACGGTAACAATCGCATAGTGGGAGAACCAGCAACAGAGCCGACGTTTGAAATATTTATTCAAAATACAATGACGAATGCCTCACGTTTCGTTGAACGAAGTTAATAAACACTATCATGCTGCGCGCTTTAGAGAACAAACGATATCTGAGTATGACTTTCCGTTCGTGGGATTTATATGAGTACTTCCTATTGCCAAATAACGAAGTATTCCTGGGCCATCAAGACTGCGACTTAGCTGGAAAAATCACAATACGTTACCTTTGGTCTATAGACTGATAAAAAAAAATATCATGACAGCACGTAAAATTTATTTCGACACTTGTAAATTAACCAATATGAAACTTTATCTAAATTCTGAATTTTATCCGTACGATGATTTGAATCTAGTCTTTGACAAATGCAGAGCCGCTATTTTGTATGATATATATTTATTATGATATATATTTCCGTAGATTTTACTATCAAATCCCTCGTAAAAAAAATGAACCATCATTCCAATTACACTCTTTTTTGAAAGGTTTTACTCTAGTAATTATTGACTGCTCGCGACAAAACAGGTCCGTCAAGAATGACACCGTGAATATATGATTAGAATTTGAATTCAAAGAGAATATACTTGTGAATACAACCGCCTATTACCTTAATACACGATCGCGTGATCGAATATAATCCAAAATGTAATACGCAAGATTACGTAAATTATCATCGCCAAAAAAAATATCCTCCCTCTTTTTTTAATATATGAGATAAAATCCAAGATCCTTTGCAGTCAAGCACAATCTCAAAAAGTCGTTCCGTGACTACACCAATGTTTGTAGCAAGGATTTATCATTAGAAAGAAATTTGTCGTGAAGAAAGTGGCGGTTGAGAAAAGGAGCTATTCTCTCTCA
>Ga0157363_1007294_pt1 | contig 10465 bp, 4 predicted proteins | sample AttsexASBM1_FD_111477 | JGI IMG/M metagenome (GOLD analysis project Ga0157363, IMG submission 111477) | Fungus gardens microbial communities from leaf cutter ant in Ribeirão Preto, State of São Paulo, Brazil - Atta sexdens ASBM1 | ecosystem: Host-associated > Fungi > Mycelium > Unclassified ...
ATCACGTCATGTTATTTTTCCATGTGTTGTCCCCCTTCACTAATTTTCTTCCATTCCACCTAGGGTATTTACTATGTATAAGGACTCTGGTCATTATTGATGCCAACTTCCATACCAGTTTAGCTGAAAATAGCTGAATTTCCAAGACTGGTGGGTGCTGGCAAAGTGTACACTTCCTTTTCATATTTTTCCAGGCAATTAGACCCAGGCTATATTATATTTTAATTTTACTGACCATAAGAGAAAAAGAGAGAGAACAGATTAGGCAGTCATTTACCTAGAATGAGTGGTACTCTTTTTTTTTGGTCAACAATTTATTATATGGTGCTTGATCACAGTCCATGGCAGACTATCTACAACAAGTAGTCTACAATTTCTTCCCAGGAGACAGAAACCTCGCTCATAGGTAGAGAAAGACACTATCAGAATCAATAGAAATCAAGGAGAAATCTAGATAAAGGTTACTTGTAACCAACCTACTAATTATATGTCCAAGTCCACAAACAGATCTATTATACTGAGAATCCAGAGTCAAAAATAACTGGAAGAGATGAAACTGAGAAAAATATTCACAGAAACAGAAAAGCAAACCATTTGAGTGCTTATAGAAGCTCAGAAGAAGAAGAAGGTTGTTCTTGAGGAGAGAAGGCAAAGACACTTGGATGCTCTTTCAAGAAGTCAACAAAGTCCTTAATTTATAGAGATAGATCAATTAAGGGACTATAAGTAAACATGTGACAGTTTGCAAAGATGTGTCAATGTATTTCCACCTGGCAATGGCCACATGGACATTGAGTGCACACTGTAGGGCAAAAACACTGTTTATACTCCCCAATAGGAGTATGTTCAAGGATAATTTTAGTTGTTCTAGCACATAATGTAAGTGACTGGCCAATATAAGAAAGCCAATTACCACTCTTAGAATAGCTGGGCTGAAGAGGCTTGCAATTTTTATCTCTGAGAGTGAGTAAATAGTGTTCTTGATTAGTAAGATGATTAAAGAATGTTCTCCAAGCATCTAGATATGAGAGAACACTCTTGGAGTAAAGAGCATCAGTAGAAGTTGCTTGTTATAACTTAAGACCAAGAGATAGGTTAGAAGAACCTTGTATTGGGTTAACACAAGAGAACTCAATGGAGTTCCAGGTACAAAGTGTCTACCTTATATACACTTGGCTAATGGTCCATACTACACTAAACCTAGCCTACCCTAAAGGGCATGTGTACTATATGCCATTAATATGTGGTATGATATCATTGTTCTGGAACCTTTTACATTCTTCTATGATATGTAATTGTGTGATTATGGCATGTGACAGTTTGTGACATCACACTAACCCTAACCCTAAGTCCTAAATAAGAAAATAAAAATAAAATAAAATTGAAAAGTGAAAAAAATGAAAATAAATAGAGTCTACTGTCTTCAATTCTGACATTGTTAGATAAAGTCCAGTAGCCACTCTAATGTTAGTCACATTGTTATGAACTAAACTAGTTGGTGTGAGAACTACTCAGCATTGCTTAAACAGCTCTAGAATTTAATCTTATGGTTAAGGCCACAAGAGAAGAACAATTTAAGCATAGAGCAGACAGCTAAGGAATGAGCTTGTTTAGAATATATAGAGAGATCTACTGCCTTTTTAGCAGAGCCTAAAGAGTTAGTAATAAAGATAATATGCTTAATGTCCATATTAGTAGCCTTAGCAATGCTTAATCTTATAGCAAACAGCTTAGTATCAGAAGCAGTTATCTGACCAGCTGGAACTTTAGAGGACAACATCTATTATTCAAGTCTCTAGCAATATGCAGTAGAAACAGTCTGCATGTTCTTGGAGAATATAACATTTGTACCAGTGATAATAATAAGAGTGGGAGAAGAGAAAGAAGCTTCAGAACACAAATAGTTAAAAGACTCTAGATGAGATTTATGATCACTAAAACTTAAGTAACTGCAAGAGTGGAAGGAGATACAATCAGAGAAGTTGTCAAGCAACCTATAACTTGGGATAGCCTCAGTATTAAAGAGATTGAGAAGTAATTCTTCAGTATCCAAAAGAGAGCCCTTCAAACAAGTATACTGGATATCATTTAAAAGAGTAAGTGATTGTGGATAAGGGCAAGTACTCTTTAAGTTTCTAGTACTAAATAGAGATATTAGTACATACTAAGAGGGAAGAATAGCAGTCTTGAGACAAGACCACTTAACTAGCTTCTTAAGATGAAGATGAATGGGACTCAGATCTAATAGAACCTTAATTCCATTAGTTGGTGAAGTACAAAATACACCAAGAATTCAAAAAGCAGCTTTGTACTGCATAATTGCTAAAAGCAATATTTATCTCTTGGTAGGAGCACTAGCAAAGAATTAGAGTTGAAAGTATGTCCATTACTTTGATTATAGAAAATGTCTTGATGGAGTAGTAACAAACATATTCCTTGAAGAATAGATATTAATCAAAATAAAAGCCCAAGTATCTTTAGTATATCTCAGGCTTGAGAGTAGGAGTACCAATTGCTAAGAGGTCCAGTTCTGGATTAAAGTTATTGTATGCTCTAGAAAACTGAAAAATCTCTGACTTGTCATGCTCTATGACCAAACCAAATGAAAATATCAAGTCTATAACTACTCTATAGCTACTGTAAAGCTCTAGTAGGGCTGTATTATATATTTTTCTCTGAGAGATTAGAATACCATCTCTACAAATGAGAGAATATGTCAAGCACAGTTCTTGCTTCAAGCAGATATCCATAGTTAGTCATGTGAAAGAGTATCAGATCAAGTTTGGAAACTTATCTGGGAACAGATATGGTTATTAATAGGAGTGGGTAAAGTGTCTGGATTACAGATAAAGCTAAAATGCTTATCTGCAGACTTACAATGAAATTATAGATAATGACCTTGGTCTCAACTTATATATTGTACTGTTGTCTATCATATAGTTGTAATTTTAGATGGAGAACTAAAGAAGAAGTGGATTGCTTAGGAAGAGAAGTAAGTTACTTAGATTTGATTTTCAGACTGGAAAACTATAGAATATCTACTTGGTCTTAAATACTAAGTTCTGTATTTAGAGTTATTGCTAGAGAAATAGTAGTATAGAGAATAACTAAGAAGATGTTATAGAGATAGTTTACAGAATATAGAATAACTGGAAGTCTAGATAATAAGTTACTAAGGGTTAAAATGTAAAAGACTAATCTATGCATGAGTAAGTACAAATGTGAAAGTACACTTAAAACTAATTAGAGTTCTATTTAGGATTAAGAAGTAGAAGTTTCAGAAGTCTCAAGAGTTAGTCTATAACAGAATAAAAGTACTTAAGTTGAGAGCTTAAGCTTTGATTTCAAAAATACAAATAAGAGGTATAATATAGAGCATTGAAAAAATAGGAGATAATACAGAATCTTGCCCTATGTCTACATCTGCATCATGGACACCAGAGCAAAAAGAGTTTTAGAAGTATTGGGTTGATTTATCTACAAGATATTAGATATTCAGAAAAGAAGTTGACTATGTAGTTTATAAAGCCTAAGTGTCTAAGAATTAAAGTAAGCATACTGTGATTCAAGAAAGGAAAGAATTGCACAATATCAAATACTACTATACTATTTTTTAAGCTTCTTGGCTTAACTAGCTCAAACCAAGTATATTAGAAATATATTAGTATTCTCAGTAAACTATTGAACCATACTTTCAAGCTGGTTGGGATAAAGAATACTGTACTTAATAGTATTAAGTTGAAGTTGTTGTTATATTCCAATTTGGTTACATCTATTCCAACTTATACTTATAGATAATACCTTTCTTCTTATCTGCACTCACAAATCTCTTCTAGTACAGGTTAATCAATCTGTTCTAACAACTTAGATGGTTACATGTTATATTCACATTATTATATGATATATGAAAGAGTATAAAAGGTTTTGGAATAGATACCATTATATAATATGTATACTGTATGTTAATATTGTATTAGATTCAAGGATAGTGGACTTATTCCTTTTCTGTTTCTTTTCTATTATTTAAGTTCCTATTATTTTTCTCTTTCAATTTTTCTCTATTCTTTTCTTAGTTTGAACTTAGTAAAGAAGAATAATGTAACTATCACAAGTAACATGACAAGGCATGACAGCTGTCACTGTCACAATATCATTGATTATATCTTATATACATAGCTTATAATATTTAGAGTAGACTAAATGTAAAGTATACACAAACTATAGATATCAGAGTTGTGAACAATGGACTTTATTTTATTTTATTCTTTATGTCTGGCTTTTCTTTTATTTTATTTTTGGTTTTTATTTTTACTTTTCTTTATTTTGGACTTTGAGTTCTCTTATATTATTTAATACAAGAGTATACTTTTGTCTTAACTCTGAAGACCTAAGTTATAACAATACACTAGAGATATATTGAATAGACTCATCTGTACTAGGAACTTTACTGAGTTCTTGTTACAATTCAAGACTTATAAAGTAAAGTCAAGAAAAACCTTATATTAGAGTTAACACAAGAGAACTTGATAAAGTTCTAAGTATAAAGTATCTATCTTATATATACTGGACTAATAGTAAACCTAGTCTATTCTAAAAAGCATGTATTACTTAAAGTTAATATATAGTAAACATATTGTATAACATTATTATTCTAAAACCTTCTATGTTTTTTTATATATCATATAATTGTATGACTATGATATATATGACTTGATATGTGATATCATGTTAACCTCTAACTCTAAGTTCAAAAATAAGAAAATAAAATAGAAATAAGAAATGAAATAAAAATAAATAAAGTTCACTATCTTCAGTTCTAACAGTTTTCTTGTGTTTATCAATACAAGATTTCTCTTTTGTTCTAACTTTGGACTTAAGTTGTAATATCTTGTAAATAATATATAGTATTTAGGATAGATTAGATATAGCTGAGTATAAATTATTAGCTTAGTGTATATAAGATAAATACTCTATACTAGAAACTTTATTAAGTTTTCCTATGTAAACCCTATATAAGATTCTTCTTTAATTTAATACTAAGCCTTAAGCTTGTTATATACCTATCCATCTAACTCTATTATGAATAATGCTTATCTAAGCTCTACTCTGCCCAAAACATCTGTAAAAGTGGATATTCTTCTTCTAGTTTGTATATTACTTCTGGTACAGATTAACCTAGTTTCTTTTTATATTTAATCACTTAATTACTGATCACATGGTTTTTCATGATCTCTATGGAACTCCAAACCTGATTTCCAAGAATTTTAGTGTATCCAAAGTAATTACTTGTTTCCTCTAATCTTTAAATAGTTTGAGTATTAGTATTTAAATCACATAGATACTTCATAGTTTCTTAGCTTGAAAATCAACTAGTGTAGTGTACTATTCTAAATGTCTATACTTAGAAGTTTGACTTCCTCCATGATTTGCTTCCTGTTACAATTCTCTTCTTAAATATAACTGTTGTAACATGCAAAGACACAACACATTTACTAAAGCTAAAATTACCTTAGATTTACATCCACATACACCAGATAATACTCTTCTAATGTCTTCTGTAATTTTTTTATAAACAGTTTTTTTTTCTGGACATGTTTCTTATCTAACAAAGTTGTAACACTGGCTGGGTTGCAAAGATACAGAAAACAAATCTAAGTATTTACTTATTAGAGTTGAAGACAGTAAACTTGATTTTTCTTTTTTTATTTATTTTGAACTTAGGGTTAGGGTTATAGTATGATGTCACATATTAGTCACATGTTACATGTCACTATCACACAATCATATGTCACATAGAAGAATATGGAAGGTTCCAGAACAATAATATTGTTATGATACAGTAAAAAATAAAGTAGTAATATTCTTTATATATTCTTTAGGATTTTATATTGGATTTTACTTTGGATTTACTTTTCTTTTATTATATTGATGATGATGATGAAGAGGTGTGTGACACTGTGGTCACATGACATATCACATGATATGATATCATAAAAGCCTAAAACAGACTAGAATGGGCTAGAACAGTCTAAATAGATAACATCAAGGAGCATATTAACTGCATGGCTACCTCATGGACAATGTATGGACATTAGGGTAGGAGTAATTATTTGTAGCATGGACCATATGTAACTTATATAAATAGGATAGTAATCTAGCAGAGATTTCTTATTGAGTTCTCTTATGATCCCCATTTGATATCCTGCTGAGAGATTTATTGCTTGTGTTACTATTGGTCATTATGACTAGTGGTTGCCACAACAAATATTATACTACATATTAATAGCATATAATATATATAATCTTTGAAGTAGGTTAGAATTTATATAGTATGGACTACTAGCTTAGCATATATAAAGATAGATATATTGTACTTGGAACTCTATTAAGTTCTCTTATGTAAACTCTATACAAGGTTCTTCTTTTAACTAAACTCTAAAGTCTTAAGTTATAACATTATCCATTGTTAAACTTATTCATGTTCTAGACTTAATATCTGATTTTTATACTATATATCTATTCAAGACTGAATCTCTTCTCTTGTCCTGATCTATTTCTTACTCTTACTATAGATCTTCTTTTGTTCTCTATTTTCTGTTTTTCTGTCTCTCTGTTTTTCTACTAATACTTTGAGTTTAGTCTCTTTTATTCTTATTCTTTCTCTTAATTTTCTTTATGTATTTTCAGATTATATTATATTCTGGGTTTCAAGAACTTAGCCCTAAGATGAGAATACTGTCATAGATGTTACAATCGACACCTCCTGGAGACAGCATGGACATGGGTAAAGGGTATGACGATATGATCGGCTGCGCCACATGTAGTCTCAGTCAGCACCTCATGCAGAAGGTGCTGTTATCTTGCTTTATCCTTGCAGTCTCTTCATGTTTTTATCCTCGTGTATGTCTCATTGTGGAACTATGGACCTGTATAAATAGCGTAGATACATTCATGTATCCTTACACTTTACCAATTCAATTCTCTCTTATCCTTTCTCAAGTCTTTGCCTTAGTTGCAACCTGAGCTCAAGCTTAAGGTCGTTACAATAGACTTACTTCCAAGACATCTGTATTTACTTTCTACTTGTGGATAAAACCTTTTACTAGTCCTAAATATTTTTCATATCTATACACACTCATATATAGATCAAGTTTCTATGTTTGATTACCTAGTAATTTGTTATTTAGACTCTGGATTGTTATATTGCCTTCTTAGCTATCTCCTGCTCAACTACTTTCTTAGTTATAGTTCCAACTATAGTATTTAATATTTAAGACCAAGTAAATACTCTGTACTTTCTTTAGTTTGATAATTGAATCCTAATAATCTACTTTCTCTTCCATACTCTCAAGCTCCAACTCTGTTTGAAATTACAACCATAAAATAAGTAGTTTGTCAGAATTGAGAATGATGAACTTGGCTCCTATTTTATTTTCTCTTATCTTATAGAAAATAAGACAAAGAAGACAAAGTGTGACACTGTCACATGTCACATGATATGGTCACAGAAGAAGGGCATAGAAGATTCTAGAACAAGCTGAAGTCATACAGCATAGTAATGGCATGTTGGCCTTATGGATAAAGCATGTTATAAGACGAGAGTGCAGACAGACTTTGGCTAGGGTTAGGGTTAGCCAGACATAGAACAGTAAATAATTATTAGTCTACAACAGATGGAGAGCATGTGACCTGGAAGTCATGTGACAGAGTTTAGAATGGTCTAGAAGAATCGAGAAGAGTCTAGATCAGAGTTAGGGTTAGAGATGATGTTAAGAGACTAGGGTTCCTCATGGTGTACACATAGTGCACACATGCACAGCGGAGATTAAGAGTATGACATCAAGGCACATGTATATGGCATGGTGGCCTTAGTAAGAGGACATGAGGTAGAGGTATGGACATAAGGGCTGGTAGATATTGTTGTAGTACAGACCACATTGTATTTATATAAATAGAGGAGCAATACAGCGAGGGCTTTTTGTTGAGTTCTCTTGTAATCCCCACTACTAGATAGCCTACTAAGAGCTTTGCTAAAGTCAGCATATCACAAGTGCTGTTCCAGTGAGTGGTTGCTACAACAAAGCATGGTCTTTAGGGTAGACTAGATTTAGCTTAGCATAGACTATTAGCAAAAGGTATATAAGGTAGACTTGTCTGTAGTAGGAACTCTATCAAGTTCTCTTGTGTCACTCAATACAAGAGTAGTCTTCTGTCCTAACCCTTGGACTTGTGTCATAACATAGTTAGCATAATATATAAGTTGAGACTGAGATTATTACCTATAGTTCAATTACAACTCTATGGACAAGCATTATAGATTTATACTTTATTCATCCTTGAATAAGAATAACACTTAACTTATATCTGAGTTGCATCTTTTTCCACAAACTTTTTACTTTATCTCTATCCTAGGTTATGTCTTTTTTTATAAAGGAAGCATTCAGACTTCATGAGCATTTTGTTCTCTATAGTTGAGTTCACGCTATCATCCAAGTCAAAACACCACAGATATTTTGCTTTTTTTGTCAAACTTATTTGTATCAGAATTCCATGGATATTTTATCTTTTACAGCAGACTTATTTGTATCAAAACTCTGCAAATATTCTGTCTTTTATAGCAGACTTACTCTCATCTCAAACCTCATAAGTAACCTGTCTTCTACAGTAGAGTTATCTCTCTTCAAACTCTGAAAGTACTTAATATTTCATAACAGAGTTTACTCCCATTCAAAATCTTATACCTAGTCAGTGTTTCTCTGTAAATCATTTTGATTAGACATCTATTAGAGCTGGATATAGATACTAATCCTGTTCAATATAGATAATTACTAGACTATGCAGTAATAGCACTACTTGAGTTTCCAAGTATTTAAAATACCTCTTCATGTATTTAAGGCTGGTAGTTACTCTGTAATAGCTAGTCTGATAATTGACAACAGTTAACATTAATTTCCAGTATTAATAAGTAATATACTCTAACTCCAGATCTATTATAACTGTTACATCCCATTCTAGCCACCTATCTCATAACCACAGATAATACTTATTTCCTTATCTACACTTCTCAAACTCTTCCAGTACAGATCAACTCTCTTCATTTCCTATCAGATATTCTCATTGGTTCCTGCCAAACTTTATGGACTCAATTCCTGATACCTGAGAATCACTAGTAACTCACTCAATAGTCTCTATTCCAGATAAATATTCTAAATAGTATATCTAGTATATAAACTGGTATTTTATACTATATTAGCTTATCCTGAAAATTGACTAAAACTGACACTCTCTTCTGGTGTTAACAATGACATATCTTACCACTCTCCAGTAGTTTTAACCCACTAAGTTTCTCAAGTCTACTTCTGAAATATATAACTAATATGACTAGTAGAGGCATAGCACATAAGCTAAAGCCAAAGATTGTTCTGACTCTGTTTTCCATGTTCTTGGATAATACACAAAATGACTTACTTGGACTGCTGAGATGCCTTACCAGATCTCAGATAATAAGATATGAACCATGTTTAATAACAACTTAAAAAATGAAAGCACACTCTTATATTAAGTAACATAAGAGAACTTAATAGAGTTTTCAGTACGGAGTATCCATCTTTATATAAACTAGGTTAATAGTCTATGTTACATAATATCTAACCTACTCTAAAAACTATATATAAGATCAACATACTGTAAACATGCTGTATGACATCATTTATTCTAGAATATTTTATATTCTTCTTTATGTTATGTGATTTGTGACTGTTATATGTGACATCACATCATACCCTTTGCCCAAGTCCAAAATAAAGAAAACTTAAAATAAAAATCGAAAATAAAATAAATAGAAAATAGAAAAAGAAGATAAAGAAAAAGAAATAAAACCAAGTCTAATATCATGATTTCAAAGTAATCTCTCTCTTTTTTATAAGTATCTTCAAGATGTTAGTTACATTCTTATACTGAACTCCAGTATTAATGGTGTTATATTATCTTCACTATAATACTTGCTATCAAACTCTGTTGCTTTGCTTTTTATATTTAACATCAAACTCCAGTGCTATTATATTCTGATCTGGTAACATTTGTCTCAATCTATAGATAATATCTACTCTCTCATCTAGTGTAGATCAACCCTGTTCATTCTATGTCAGTCACTTCTTAGACATTTTCACTGAACTTTCTAGTAATTCTATAGATTTCCATTTTTTTATCTAAGAACTATCTAGATTTAGGATAATAATATTAAACACAGTTTATATTTCAGTAACTGAGGTCCATAGCAAACTTTTAGAAGGTGGATAAATAATATATTTATCCAGAATGCATAGAATGCAGATGTCAAATAATCTTTGGCTTCAGCTTATGTGCTGTACCTCTATCTATTATACTGGTTGCATATTTTGGAGATCATACTTAGAGAGGTTGGAGAGGATTATCCTACTAGAGGAATAGAAAGGTGTGTTATTGC
>Ga0157363_1007295_pt1 | contig 10465 bp, 5 predicted proteins | sample AttsexASBM1_FD_111477 | JGI IMG/M metagenome (GOLD analysis project Ga0157363, IMG submission 111477) | Fungus gardens microbial communities from leaf cutter ant in Ribeirão Preto, State of São Paulo, Brazil - Atta sexdens ASBM1 | ecosystem: Host-associated > Fungi > Mycelium > Unclassified ...
ATAAGTTCTTGACATTAACTAGAGAGAATTGTGGATTTTTGTAAGGGACAAGGTTTATGTATGTCTGTTTCTATCTTTCAGAGGGTTGTGTGTGGGTCTTCATGGCTTGTTCGTATATAATACGATCTAAGGTTTGCCAAATATCATCGCCGCAACGCGTGAACAGGTGGAGTTCAAAAGTTTTATGGGAAGTCTGGACTATTTGTGACTTAATGAAGTGAATGCGTTCTTTGATGAGGATGAGGCTGATTTTATGAAGGATGTTTTTGGATTTGTGAGTTCCTAGGTGGTCCTTGAGTTGTAGGAACTTTGGGATGATGTTATTATCCCTGCAGCGTTTTAGGAATGCCAAATTTGATAGTTTCTTGGCTAGGCAAGACCTGAGTTTGCTGAAAGTGTTTACTTTAGCAAGAATACTCTCCCCATAGAGATATTTGATAATATTCTTGAGACTTTCACGGATGCTTTCTATATAAAGATTATGCGTTTCGCAGGTTTTCTTCCGTATCCATTCTTGGAATGGATTTGGACACAGAAGAAATCTGCGAATGCATAATCTTTATATAGAAAGCATCCGTGGAAGTCTCAAGAATATTAAGCAACTATAAATTTTCTGTCCACTAATTGATTTATCTCATTATTCTGTTCATAAAAATATTAAAGTACAATTATCAAAAAATTAATAATTTACGAGATATTTATTATTTTATGCCAACATGAGGTAGAATGAAGTATAAAATATCTTGTAAACTATTGGTTTTTTGATATCATTATCTTAATACTTTTATATGCAGAATAATTAGAGGAATTAGAGGAATAATTAGAGGAATAATTAGAGGAATCATATTGTGTAAAAAAAAAATATAATCATACAATTTGGTTAAAAAAATGGAGATGACCTTTATATCTTTTTAATGCCTCCATCTAGAAGAAAGATAACATAATGAAAATACGTTGAAACCATGCAACTTTTGTTTGATACTTTTCCTTCTATTGTTATAAAAACAAATGAATTATTCAAGTGATCTGTTTTAAATGACTCCTGTATCACAAATCAAAGTTTATTTATTGAAAATATATAAATATATTTGAGCCACTTAATACAAGAAAATTAATATAGGTTTACACAATTAGGTAGACACAAAAATACTGATAATTGTTGGTCACTGATAATTGCAAAAATATTTTCGGAATGATTATACTTGTAGTAAAGTTTTTTTCCGGAAGCTTCGTAGGCAATGTTGATCAAGAAGAGTAATCAATAGAAGTAGTCTGTGCCTACGAACTATCCTTATTAAATAAAATCATCAATTTTTATGATTGAATTAGTGACAGCCAGCATATGGATCTCCTTTACATCTTCAGTGAAGCAAAATACTCTATTTATACAAGCGAAAAACAAGTCATGTTACAACAAAGTGATCAGAGTCTGTCAAATAAAATCAGACATAGACTTCGTATCTTTATTACGACTGTAAGAACGAAAGATAAATTTGAGCGAAGGCCAACTTGTCAAAATCAACCTAGCGCAAACGATCTATAAAGATATTTACCTGCTAGACGATCTCCTCTTTCTGGATTCGTTAGCAGATATCTCGACATATGCATTTGCAGTATTTAAAGGTAAAAGTGGCACGGTGCAGCAAAATATTCATATTGTAATAAAAAATCTTTGCAATTTTACAATATTTCTATGATTATTTGTCAAGTTTCATCTAACCAATTATTAATGTTGCTAATTATTTTACTTTAAATAACTTGATAATTATGATCGACTTGTTAATAAAGTTTCTTGATTGCAAATCATCTTGGATGATAACTCTCTGAACGTATTTAGCTAAGATACGTAATAGTAATAATAACAACAAAAATATATTAGAGATGGTTTGAGATTACGTAAGATGATACCAAATTAAACAAACTTTTTAAAAGTTATAATCAATTTTAAAAAATTAAATATTAATTGTACAATTTATGTAAAAAATGTTTTACATATAATAGCAAACGACATTTTAAATAAGGAACTTATTTTTATGTATAAAATTTATTTTAAAATGAATATATTTTCTATATAAAAAAAATATTAAAAATGAAAATATTACATAAAATACAAAAATATTAAAAACAATTTATAGTTTTGGTAACAATAACTTACTATTTCTCTTTCTCTCCTTTCACTCTTTATTATAAATTATACATTAATTTCTATTTGAGCATGTTCAATTTATAAATTATCTTTGCACACGCTTCCAAAAATTATTGCTCTTCAATGATGTTATAAGAGAGAACGTAATACTGATAAATATCCCATGGATGTTTTCAAAACCTGTTAAAATAATTTATTTTTTGAACCATGTTTTTTTTCATGTTTTTATATCAACAACGATGATATATTTAAATGTTTAAAGCTAAGCGAAATCTTTTTACTTTAGAAATTTTGTAAATGTATATAAATCATCAGTAACTGCTTACGTCAGTTAAAGTGCTGAAACAAAACATGGTAAATTTTCCAGCTATCAGGCAGAGCGGTTTCTGCGATCTTGCCATGCATAGTATTAGCATTCGCGCATTATTCTTTGACATATCATACCAACGGCAATTATAAAACGCTTCACCCACTTTAGCACTCTGTGAAAAAATTATTACATTACGAAAAAACAATAAAAAATTATACATAGATATCGAACAAATTTTATTATATATGCATATATGTAATTTTTTTTAATTTCCATCTTATTTTCCACAAAACATTACCTCTGTCAAAAGATTTTCGCCGACAAGACAATGAGCATAAAGTATAAGCAGGACTAAGAATATGAATAAAAAGAATTTCAATAAAAGTGGAACCACTCCTGTTTCACCCTTAGAAAGATTCTACTCACATAAAATTGAAAATTAAAATGATTAATAATAAATTATAATTAACAAAATAATGAAAATACTTAATCAATAATATTTTTTTTAATTCTTAAATAATTTTTTATACGTTTTTATAAAGTTTTTTAATGCTCTAACTTAACATAAAAATATATGTAAAAATTTTAAATAGATTATCTTACTAAGAGTAGTGTTATCAATAAGCTAAGAACTAATTTCTTTTGCATAATATTATTTTAATTTAAAAAAATATTATTTTAATTAAAGTTGTGATACGTGCAAATTTATTTTTACATATACACACAAACGTATGTATATTATATACAGAACATGCCTCAAAATTCTGCTTAAAATATTATAACAAGAAAATTTTTGTAAAATTAAAAAACGTTATTTCTATATTTTAATTTTAAATAATAGTTTCTGAGAGATACAAGTTTTAATATAGTCAATTACAGATTATATTTAGATAGTTCACCTAAGTATTAAGGCTCAACATAGAAGCCGCAGACAAACGTAAGGTCTCAAATTGTAAGAAATTAATTAATCCTAATCGAGTATTCTCCTTATATTTGTATATATTGATTGTGACATATGTGATATGATTGTATATGATTGGACAATTTCCTACTATTTAACACTCCACGACTTCTATGTAGCCTTTAGTGAACGCAATGTCTGCATCCAGAGAAAGGTTTCTTTGAAAAAATGTTTTTTTGCTGTACGATTAAAGAAATAATTTTTGATAAAACTGCAGAAAAGAGGAGCAATCGACCTTGATATATGTTATCAAGATTATCCGGAATGACTTTCAACAGATTTTAATCGTTACTCATTTATTAAAAAATGATTAACAAAAAAAGTTTAAAAAAAGTTTAAAAACGTTTTATTTCTGCTATATATGTATAATATTAAAAACTATTCTATATCCTTTCCTTGTTTATGTAATAACTTTTGACACGAAACGACTCTCAGCCTACTTTTCTCTCTGCCAAGATGCGATTGACTTTCCAGACGAAGCAAGATAGGGTGAAACTCGCTTCATATGAAAAGTCGTGAGCCCCTTGGCAGGGAAGAGATGGAGTTAGAGTCGTTTTGCATGGAAAGTCGTGCACCCCTAAGTAGGGTGAGACGTGGAGTGAGAGTTGTTTCGCGTGGGAAATTGAAAAATATATCTCAAAACAGAAAATTTCTGTTTTATAAACAAAAAACATAATTTTTCAAACTTTTTAATAATTTTTAATAATTTTTTAACGAATGATGAGCGATAGTTAAAACCTGTTGAAGACCACTCAGAGTTATGACCTTGATAACATATAGGTTCAGTTCATTGGCGGTTGCTGCTCTTTTCTGCAATTCTATTCAATTTTTTTATTTTAATATAATTTTTTTTTATTTAATTTTCTTATATCGTAATTGTTTTTAAATTCGTAAATGTATCAGATATTATGTTTATGTGATCATCATTATAATATTGACTTACCGATAACATTTGATAACCGAGGATGCTTACGAGAGAAGTAGCTCCTAAAAGATGCGCCAATAATGTAGCACTAAATGCTTTTCCTATTATTTTTCCCATTCTGTGAAAGTCCAAATTATATAAATGCAATTATTTAATAAAAGTTGCTAATAACAAAAGTTTATTTCAAATTTCAAATTTCAATAATTAAGGTAAACGCTCTAACAAGAAAATATAATCAAATATTCCCTTCGAATTTACGTATAATAAGTTTTGGATATATTAATATATAGATAAAAATAATATATAGATATATAAATAATATATATAGATAATATATATAGATAAAAGACACTTTTATTATATACATTCTTTCATACACAACGTTTATTAAAGTTGGAGGGGGACATTTAGTTGTGTTTCCCTTGTCAATAAAGAATAGAAAAAAATATAGAATTTATCTTATAACAAAAATCTTTATTTTAAACAAAAAGCTCTATTTGGTTTTAACTGAAATGTGAAACTAAAGGAGAGCTTTTAACAATACATGTTTTAAAGCTTCCGCGTATATGTATATGCATGAACTCACCGTAATAATCGTACATGCATGAGCATCATATGTCGCATCTCAGGCCCACAATCACAGACTTCGGTATTGTTAATACGCAAAGCAAGAACCGACATCTGACCGCAAATGTGATAGACGAGTGTAACCATAATACAGTCAGCAGTGCTTTGTCCACAAGCACTGACGAAGGCAAACGGCATTTGCCAGACGTATGTAATCATGTACATACGTATATTTTCAATCGCGTAGAACACATGAAAGCGATAAGGTAATAGGTAAATTATTTGAGTCACATTTTCGATGGTCACTATTTCGGGTAGTCCTGAGAAAACGTTCAACTCTGATGTTAATACTAACATTAAAAAAAATCATTTTTTAATAAAATTTCTACCTTTGACACTTTTTTCAAACTCAAGGAGATACGTAGATTTTGAAAACTTGAAGATAAAAAAAAACATTCATCATAAAATATGAAAACTCGTTCTGTAAAATCAAGTCATAATAAAAATGCGGAACTGCCAGTTAAGGAGACTTTATTTGTTTCACATATTTCACATATTTCTTCTAAATACGTCAGGATCAAGTTATACAAAAAAGCAACTCACCTCCATTTCCGAGAATAATAAGAATTGGAGTTAAATAATATGATAAAGCCGTTATTATGACAAATATCATCATCAGCTTAAAAAAGATCCTCGATTTAGCATAGTAAATGACGAATGTCTTAATCTCCTCGGCGCTTTTATAATTTGCCTCATCAAAATCCTTCATGGCCTCCGTTATGACTTCACCAATCTCATCATTATATAACCTTAACGTACTCATTCGCACAAATATCTGTAAAAATGCCACGTTTTCTGTCAAATTCATGATCACGAGTTCGAAATCACTAATGTAAAAGAAGAAGCTCAGATACTCCAGAATCAAGAGAAAACTGAAGTAGACAAAACTAATCGAGAAAATAAGATCATTGGATTGAAAAGGCCAAAGACCCAGCATTGACATTAGCCATTTGTTCCAAGATAACACCTTGGCCGCACGATCTAAGTCTTTTTGACCCTGAAAGAAATATTAAAGTCTTTATAATTAATCGTTAAGTAATGTAATAACATAATAACTTTTCATGGCGTTTTGTAACAGTAAAAAAAATCCGCAACTCATCACCTGCATCGTGCGTTACGTTGTTCTTTCCTCGAGAGCTCGCAACAAACTGTATCGAATATACGAATGTAAGAATCCAAGTAATCTCTGTTTTCGTACTTAGAACTGTCTATAGAATCTGGGATAGAAACACGCGGATTATGGGATACAGGTAATAACTGCACCCAAAATTAATGTATAAATTGCATATAAGTGTGTTACTGAACCCAGTGCTTTTAATCTAAAGTAAAATTGAACATGATTGGTTCTTCATCGATGCAGATTTGTTGTTTCTTCAGCGATGCACGATTACAAATAAAAGTTGTTGTCAGTTTGTTTTAGACTGCGTGTACAAAAAGTTCAGCTTTTCGAATATTGTACAGTATAACTCTAATCGCAATCTTGAAACACTAATTTTTCCGTCATGATAAAAAATGGAAAGAATCTGTGCATTTTAGATTATTATTTAAATATACGGATATTTTAATACACTCAAAACGATTTTGTATAAACAAAGAAATGTGCTTTACGAATATAAATCTAAATTGAAGATCTAAATTATAAATATAATTTAAATTTCTAGAAAAATAGCCATAAGTTATTTTTATTTTAGCATTTTATTTACTTTACTACTATACAATCATTCTATTTACTTTATCTACTAGACAAAATTGTTCAATATTGTGAATTATGCGTATGTTCTTAAATAATAATTTTCTTATATTCCTTCATGACAGCACGCAGCATCGATAAATACGCCAAAGAAGTTTTAATAATTCACATTAATATACAGAGTGATTCATTATAATCTTTCTATTCAATTATCTTTCGAATTATTCGTTATTCAAAGAAAATGTTGCAAGTAAAAACTTACTCCAAAGATATCTTCAGCTATAAGAAATATGTGTTCATCATAAAATGTCCTTCTTGAATAAGAAGTTTTACTTGAAATATTTTTTCGAGTAACGAATTGTTCGGGAGAAAATTGGATTATAATAGATTACCCTGTGTATATATACATATTATACAGAATTGTATATTATAAAAATTTGATTAAAAAATCTTGAAAAAACTTAATTGTAAGGCTTTGCATGCAGAAGATGACGCGTGAAATGTCATATAATTTAATTATTTTGTTAAAACTATAGTTGTGGAATATTTGTTTTATAAGTGTAAACAAATTTTAAACATCGTCTACAATGAACAGTAACAATAGAGGCTGTAGACATGTCGGGAGTAAGTTGATTTTTCTTCCCAGAAATGGTTGATCAATCAATGCGATTTTAATTATAGATTTCAACAATAGATTTCAATCATTTCGTACATTCATACAGACTATACGTCCTATTACATTCTCAGATACAAATAATTGATCGATTAATATTGAATTAACGTCGACCAATGTTGAATTACCATCGATTTGACGTTGATCGATCAATCATTTCTGGCTGGATCGGAAAACCAGCTTACTCCCGACATGTCTATAGTCTAAGATTATCATATCTATCCTCTGTTTTCTCTGGACGACATCGGCTTTTTATATACTGATTTTTTATGTATTCGGGGACGTTCGAAAAGATTTTCCAAAGTAATTACTTATAATTATTATGGACACCTTTGGAAAATCCCTCCAGATCTCTTAATGTCTTAAAAAAAGGACGAAATAAAGAGAACATTCGGGGAAATGAGAACAGATGGCAGTCCTACTACAATACTACATCCTCTACTACTACTATTAATTGTAGATGACATGTTATACTTCGTTTAAGTCAATGGTTTGTTGTCCGCTATTTCACTAACTGGTTTTGTGTTCCTTTACCTCTATCTCAAATCTCTTAATAAAAATATACTTATTCGACGTGTTTTCACTCAAAAGAATCTGACGAAAAAAACACGACGGTTAGTGAATCGAGTTATTAAGCGTTAAAGTTGGAAGCCCGTATTCAGAACGCGCTTACAGCGATGTTAGCGTGCTAACATGCTATAATTTACGTTACGCATACTATAGACTATCAGAGATAAAAGCGCACTTTTATCGATAAAAGCGCATTCTGAATACGGTCTGAAACGGGCCGGAGAGATTAAGATATCTATCTCGATTCGATATAGCTATATATATACATTCTGCATTAATTATACAAATTTACTATTTTAAAAATACAAATTCATCATGCATCAAAAACACAAATTTACTACTTTAAAAACACAAATTCACTGCATTAAAAATATAAATTCATTACTTTAAAACACAAATTCATTGTTAATGCAAAGAATTTGTGTGCTTAAAGCAATGAATTTTTATTTGTAAAGCAATGAATTTGTATTTTTAAAGCAGTGAATTTGTGTTTTTGAAGCAGTGAATGTGTGTAATTAATGCAGAACGTATACATAGTGCTATATTAAGGCGGAATGACAAATATCTTAACCTCTAAAGTCACTTTAATGCTATGTAATTCGATTAATTCGCTTAATAATTCGAAGTCGATCATCGCATTTTTTTTGCCAGATTCTTTCGTTTTGTGAAAATACGAATAAGTGTATTTTTATTAAGATTTAAGGTAGGGAGGGGGGTTTTTTTAAATAATTACCATAGAAAAAAGTTTAGACTGCAGACTATAACTCTATTTAGTGCATCTTGGCATATTGTACTATTTGTATGTGCATTTAAAGAAAAAATACTGACTATACAAAAAAAAATACTAAATTTTAATAAATATTTATATGAATAATTCTAAATAAATATTTATTTATTTTAAATAAATGTTTACTAATGATTAGTAATATTAAAAAAAAGTATTTCGAGATTTAATAAATTTTTTTCAATATACTATTAGTCATTTAGAAATACTTTATTTTAGACAACTGTGTAATTCTTTTTAAATTTTCGTAAGTCGTGCAAAGAGGTAAGAAAATTATTTAATTATTTTTTTCTTTATTCATCGAAATTTCCCACCTAACAATATTTTTGAAATATTCAATAACATAAAAAATTCCTAAAATCCCCAAAAAATGTTCCAAGAGTATTCCAGAATACTTATTGCGGAAATATTTACTTGCTACTACAATACGTTATCTTATGACGTATTACATTCTCTTATATATGTATCAATTACGTGTTTGATTTTTACACATTTAAATATAAACAATTACGTATTACATATTACGTATCATATAAGTATTTTGATTTGGATATGCACAATATACCTGTTACATATTACATATGTACATATTAAATACATATTTTGACTTAGATATTTCATATCATATTAATTAATTACGTATTTAATACATATATTATATTTGTATAAAATGAAACGCAATGTAAATGCAATATAGATACGTATTTAATATATATTTGGAAAGGGATGTGGGATATTAAGCGCATGAATTTCAAATGTATACTAATTCAAGCGCTCATAATGAATATGTCATCAACCATATTTTTAATATGGCTCAAATGTGATTAGCTGTCAGTTCCTTACTACTTTTAGACTGCATCCACGAGAATAGCTCACATCTTTCTACCATTGATTTATAATATATCGTTATATCGCATATTCCGAAAATCTTCTATATATGTTCCGCAAAATTTCAATTTTTTCAAAAATTCTGAATTAGTTTTTAAATAAAATTTGTATTTAAAGAATACACTTCACATTTTCATCTTTGCTTGTGAGCCCCAATTTTGGGGCTTACAAGCAAAATGCTGCGCTCTTTATATTCTCTCTTAGATGATTCTTGTTAAGTAAATACTCTCCGCGGCCCTCTGTCGGCAAAGATATGTACTGTTAACTCGCTCGTGATTTCGTGATTTTTTTTTTATACACAAGGATATTCATAATATTTTGAACATTTCATCGACATTTGTATATTCTGTGACGCTGACAATTTTTTTACCGGAATATTCGGCACACAATACGATTCGAACTTTCTATGAATATTTAGCGTTAGCTGGTTTATTAAGATTTTTGTTAAATCTGCATATCCACATACATTTGGAAATACATCTAATTTATCATATAAATATGATATTATTTTTGTAACATTCGGTAAAAAATTTTTCATGTATGAATATATATAAATATACATAAAACATACATAAACATTCATAAACATGTATAATTATATATAAAATATGTCCATGCATGTTCATACATTCTTTTTTCTTTTAAAATTACTTTTTAATATAATAGAAATAATAGTAATGTGAAAACGTTAAAAATAATTAAAGATAACTTTCGCATTATTTGTTTTAGAAAAAATCAAGTTTGAAGAAATATAAAAAATTATTTATGTATAATTATATATCAAATTATATGTTATGAGCATAATTATGTTATGAGCAATTTTTTTTATATTTTTCCAAACTTGTTTTTTTTCTAAAATAATGCGAAAATTATCCCTTTAATTATTTTTTA
>Ga0157363_1007296_pt1 | contig 10463 bp, 8 predicted proteins | sample AttsexASBM1_FD_111477 | JGI IMG/M metagenome (GOLD analysis project Ga0157363, IMG submission 111477) | Fungus gardens microbial communities from leaf cutter ant in Ribeirão Preto, State of São Paulo, Brazil - Atta sexdens ASBM1 | ecosystem: Host-associated > Fungi > Mycelium > Unclassified ...
ATTTCTCACGCTGTACAATCGCCACAGAAATTATTTTTTATTAATAACGCTTTTCACAAATCTTCGCGAATTTACAGTATTTAATTTAAAATTAAATAAATTTACAGTATCAAAAGCGCAATAACTCAATCTCTTGTGTTAAATATAATATCATTTTTAATTCCATCGAAATGTAAATTCAATCCATTTCTATGGTTAATTTTGAAGTAAACAACTATGTTAATATATGCATTTAGTAAATAACTAAATTTGAATCAAATATAATATATTTTAAACAGTCAAGGTGGATCTTTAATGTTAAATAATTTTGATGTGAATTTATATATATCTATTCAATCCTGTAAATGTAAATCGTGCGCTAAATTTAACTTTTAGTCTTGAAACGCAATCTTAACAGAAATAGAGTAGTAATATCACAAATTAAATTGACAAGCAATGTAATTGCATTTCAAGATTGAAAATTAAATTCGGCGCGCAATTTGCAAGATTGGATAGGTATATAGGTATATTTTCACCGAATTATTTAAGCATTAAAGATTATTCAGTTTAATTTAACACTTTCATTTTTTATCTAAGACTTTCATTTGTTATATATTACGGTTTCAAAACGTACTCGTATTTAATAATGTTAAAATATTATTTATTATATATTATTAATATATTTTTATTTTATATTGTTCAAATTTTTTTCTTGAACTAAATTGTTTCAATTAAATTAATGATAGAATAGGAACAGTTGTGACCTATAAAAATGATTAAAAATAACTTGATTGAGTCTTAAAATTTGACAGTGTATGACTTGTCTTATGTGCATGTAGTAAATGTATATTTCTAGACAGATAACTTTATAATTTATAATTTGGTCCGAAAATACGCAATAGACATATGGAGTGAACCAAGTTTGAACCTATAACGTAATGGATCAGAAAAAGAGAACTGATCACACCTTTTTAAACACGCCAACGAACGAACAGGGGATGGGAAGGGGCATGCGATTCATCGGGATTTTGGCTGGACCAACCCTCGAGATTATTGCCACCCGATAATTCGTTCCGAGAGTGGCTTTCGAACTCGTATTTTATCTCGCGACGCGTGAACGACTAACGGCTGCGCCACCCGTTATTTGTTCATGACTGCAATATTGAAGTCAAATATCAATTAGAGTCAAATATCAACAACGCATTTATCAATTTTTATTTTGTATTTTGTGTGACCAGTAAATAAATCCTTTTCAATGATAGTATTGTTGAATACGTTTATTTTATTAAATGTTTTATTGCTATAAAGATCTCAAATATTATTACGTGATTATTCTTCACGATGGCTACTGTAAATTAACGGATGGTTTAATTATTATTAAAACCACGTACTTTAGAGTGATTTTTATTATATTATTTTAGTAATCTGTTTATCAAAATTGTTTACACGTTATAAATTAAATTTAAATATTAAATGATTTGAGTTTAATTTATACATATATAATACACAATTGATTTCAATATTAATTTGATGTTATTTAGTGCTATTTTTTCACATTTTTTTAATTTACAATATAGTTTACATCAGTAATAATTACTCAATTAAAGTTTGCTTATGCAATTTTTGTCGGAACACTTTTCGTTTTTATATATTTTTCAGATATTACGCTCAAAAGTAGGTATATTAAAATTGACAAGCGCAATCGTGATTAAATTACTGAAAAATATACAGAAAAGAGAGATTCGTAGTATATATTTTAAAACTTGCTGAGGAGATAAAATTCTTCTGCGTATTTTTATTATTATCTTTAGAAATTATCTTAGAAAGATATACCATTTTATAAAATGCTAAAACGAAAATGGAATATTTTATGTTGATTTTATCTAGTTTTCTAGTAGATTTGATTTGGACCGTGAAAAAGTTAACGTATTTAATTGAATACATGGTTTAATTATCGGAATAGTTGGTTATTAAATCCGAAAGATTTTTATCGAGATAGACTGCGATGCGCAACTTCAATGAGAAATCCGTGCACCGCGTAAAGTTCGAAATTACCGGCTAAACTGTGTGGAAATAAGCATACGTGCGGTAGTATAATGATAGCTTCGTTTATGCAACCACTGCACATATTATAGGGCCGCGATGCAACGGTGGGGAACGAGAAACTTAACGGCGATACTTTACTGATGTGCGTCGGCCGATAGCATCACCGCGCTCTCATTTAATCTCCACCCGGCGAGGAGAGGAAAAAAGAAGAAGCAAATGGACGACATATTTATATCATTCAACGTCATTATTTGCACGGTATTTGATCGCAGGTTCCTAATTGAATTATTTTTATGCAACTATCCATTACCTAATTTCTATTCCGAAATAAATAGTTTACATCTCAGCTTCATCACAAAATCATTTTGTTATTGTCGTCGAATAATTTGTACAAAAATTTTTTAATAATTTCGGGACAATAAAATGTAAAGTTAACTTCCTCGTCAAGTATCCATTCACATTCCGGTAAATTATTCATTCCAGAGTTTAACGAATCAACATACGGGGTTTCGGGGCTTAACGGAGCGATATAATGATCCGCCATATGGATAGGAAGTGTAAATGACCGCAAATTATACGATTATGAATCAGCGCGCGTCTTCGATCGAAATCGGAGCGTGTCGATGTGGTTGTGCCGCACTTAAAATGTCAACGGACTTCAAAGTGAATTATATCACTGTGTATTGTGGGCGCGTGCGACATGTAAGTACCTCTAATTCTAATCCCATTGGCATATGGACGTATACCGTTGAATAAATCGGCCGAGCGTGGACACGGACCACAAATGGCACGTACGCGAATCGTTTTGCGTGAATTACATCGAGTCAAACTTAGCCTGAAAAACTAATTAGAGAATACCGGAGAATTAAAGAAGGAAGAAGTCGAGAGAGTACGGAAATCCTGTATTTATTATCGCGTGAATAAAGTGAAAAGAAATTAATTAAAAGTGATAATTATGTTGAGATTAATAGATGATAAAGAATAAAAATTTCAACGTTAAGGATCGAATAGAAAGTACTTTGAAATTATTGTCAATCATTAATAAATAGAATAGTGCATAAAGATTACAATTATACTTCGGCTTTGGTTTAAAGCTTTTTCGGTTTAAGGTTTTTGAATTGTTAATAATAATTAACGGACTCCTCGAAATCAAAATATGAGTTTAATAACAAAAAGCTTTTAAGTCAGCGTGGAAAATGGTGCGCAGTTTAAAATTATATAAATTAATTATTTAATGCTCATTGCTTATATAAAACGTCAGTTTACATAAAACGAATGTTTTGGCTAAAGTTCGAGCCATTCTCAGCGTAACAATCAAAAAACGAAATAATACTTAACAAGTTATATTGAATTATGTTCATCTATTATTATCGTTTGTTATTCATCTTGCCACAGTGATGCAGGATGGAAAGGATTATAAAATTCTTCAACTCCATCAGTGCAAAATTGTTCACAAATAAAATTTTAAAAATTCTTTGTCGTTACACATTAAAAACTATAATTGAAATTGTAAAAACTATAACTGAATCAGTTATAATTTTAATGTATGACGATAAAAAATTTGTGTAATTTTGGTCAAGGAATTAACTTGAGTGCAATAATAGCAATAAGAATTGCTATTATGTCTTCGTTTCCGCTTCACTGTGGCAAAATGACAAAAGATGATGACATAATTCAACATAACTTGTTAGATGCAATTATTCCGTTTTTTGATCGTTAAAAATGGCTCGAACTTAGCAAAACGTGCATTTTATATAAACACTGACTAATGAGCATTAAATAATTAATATAATTTACATAATTTTAAACTGTGCACTGTTTTCCGTGCTACTTCAAAGCCTTTGTTACTGAACTTATATATTTTAAATGAATTGAACAATATAATAGAACCGTTATTATTTATTGAATTTTTATATTTTATATTTTAACTAATTAAAAATCGGATAACTATATTTATCCGATAAACGACAGACGAATTAATTCATTTACATGACACGTGACTCCAATTAGTTCTCGTGTTATCGTCTATCTAATTGTGTCTCACCTAAGCCAATTAATCTTATATCTGACGTTAATTCGACCGGGAAGTGACCCTTTTCACGCACGTGACGGATACGAGAACGTTTTGCCAGGCTTACTCCCCGTATATCTTGATGGAAACCAGAGATAGGTAATCCACACCGCGTGTTGCACACTCTGTCCTCGCTAGTCTTCAGTATTGGCAACGTCATCTGCTTCGAAAAGCTACCTAGTATGATATCGTTATATATTGCCACGACCGCACGTACAATCGCAGTACGATTTTGTATTTACGACGTTGACGAGCATTTGTATTCGATTCTCGTTCGTTCATTCGTATAATTTGCATCCCTGCATATTTCCATGTCACGTTTTCGTCGGCGAATCGAAGTGTTGCCTGTAAGGATCGATTGTTCATGCGATTCAACTCAAATTGAGTATAGAAATATGAGATATATAGACGAGCATCTTTATATTGTTGTTAAAAACGTTCAATTGAAGAGCATCTTTTATTAGCGAAAGAATTCAGGATAGAAATCTATTTATAATTTTGTATGTACACTAAGAGAAAAAAAAATAATTTTAACAACTTTTAAATTAACAATTTTAAAATTTAAATAGTGCAACTAGTTTTACACAGTAATAAGAATTAAAGTAATACTGAATGGTATATTTTTATAATAGTATATAATATTTTTACAATATTCAGTATTACTTTAATTCTTATTACTTTTTAAAATTAGTTACAAGTATTAGTTGAAAGTTATTAATTTATAGTTGCCAAAATTATTTTTTTCTCTCACAATCAGAATACAGCGAAGATTTGAAGAATTAAGATGCTTGTATACATTAGAATATGTATACGTTAGAACGATATATCGAATTTCGGTTTAAACAGGATGCTCATGAAATTATAAATAGGATCCTGAATTCCGATCCTGAATTCAATCGCGAACCATATCTAAGGTGGATTTAATGGACTGGTTAATTGATTCCGAGTATTCCACGAGATGAGAACTTTACTAAAGAAGTTCTTCCTTTTGTGCTATTTTTCTGTCTATCAGATTGATCATTTGGTATAGGGAATACATATACACATAAATGCATTTTCCTCGAGTGTACGGTGGCGATAATGCATTACACCGCGACGCTTTAGCACGATGAATCGGCAGCGAGTGTTCTCTCGAGTGTAGAATTTCGAGGGTGCCATTGAGAGATAGGAAGGACAAGAAGGAGAGAAAGGAGGCGTGAATGCTCTCTTTGTCGGGATGCAAATGTTAGCGCAATGCCAGCGGGGTTAGCGGCATTATGCCCGATGCACAATGCCGAAGTGCTTATAATAATGGTAATGAGAGGAGAAATATGGTCTATGCAAATGCAAGGATTTATAGTTGCCGTATCATTAGATATGGATATAGAATCCTTGGATCTAGAAGCGAAATGGAGCCATTACGCAGAAATTAAAGTGTCTTTTAAGTTAATTATTTTTCAATCTCTTTCTTTATTACCTATTTATTAATCTGACGATATATTTAAAATATTTATATGTTTCAACAATGTATTACATTTCTGTGATTTTATGCAAGAATATTATGACGTATTCGGAATATTGATCGATTCTTATTTCTGTTATTGCTGCGTCCCTGAGAGACATCTCTCTCGTGCATTTACGGGGTGTAGCGTATTTTTCCGACATTAGAAACCGGAGGTACGCGTCAACATGTACATATAGCCATGACATATGCTACCGTGCATATATCACGTCTCGACGTCAACCCCTCGAGCAATCGAATCCTGGAACCCCCCGAAATTACGAGAGGGAGTCTGTTTATTATTTTTCTCTCCCTCTTGCCTCTTTGCACTCTGTCCAAACACATGACGCCACGCGAATGACAGTATTCATCCTTATTTAATTATTTTCTTTGCACTGCGTATTTTCTAAAGATAAATAAAATAATCGCATTTTCAGAAACTCCATACGAATAAACAAGGAAGTCTCGAATTATGGTCGCGCTAGGCGGAATATGTTTCTCTTCTTATTCGATTCTTGCCTCGTATATCACTAGATAAAAGGCCGGACTATGGTAATTCTGCGTTGCGACACGACCGGGTGTATTTTCCAGTATTCTGTAAGGCTGCATTGAAGTCTAGCATGTGGGTGTGACACAGATCGTAGATTGGTCGTTTTCTAGAATGATCTTAGATTTTGACTAAACATCCTGTTGTCATGATTGAGAAAGCTTTTATTCGAGTTTTATTTGCTTAGAAATTCTTTTAACTATTATTAATATTTACTGCTCCGATTTATTTTGGAAATGTGCTCGCTTGATTGACAAATGATTATCACAGCGTAGCGAATATTCTATAGCCGCATTTGCTGGCACACACGTTGCTTGATTTATTTATCGAGGGATAACGAATGATCACCTGGACGTTCAAAAATCGATCTTGGTGGTAGAAAAAAACAGTATCGCTAATATAGATAGATCATAAATCATGGCAAACGACAATGTCAACGTTGATACACTGCCGCCAACGATTTATCGATTCATCGAATTTTCATGCCGCCGTGATGAAATCGTCGTTAATAAAGCAAGGGAGAGAGAATCTTTTAAAGTTGAAAGAATCTAAGAAAATCTTTAAAGTTTAAAGAAAATAAAACTATTACTCTCTAAAAGTGAATCAGTGTATTATCTTCAGTGCTACTCTTATAACTGATGTAATTATCAGTGAATATTTACTGTTTTTCAGTAATAATACACTGATTCATTTTTACACTGAAAAAAAAAAAGATTGATATTTTTATATGGCTGCAGCAAATTTTTAATTGCGATTAGCCTATCCAATGTCAGTATATGAATTTCGTACTTTATTATTTTATTCATGTACCGTTTTTATTTTTTCAACTCTGAAAAATAAATCGCATTAAAAGTACCGTCGTACTTGTACGACAGACGGATTATCTATCGCATTTACACGAGAAACAGGTACACGTAGATCGGATTTCTATAGCCAGTTGCTCACTTATACAAAAGAATACCCTCACGTGTTCAACCCCTTTGCTGCACACAGTATTCGACCTCGAAAGTGGACCCGAAAGAAACGTAAAAACGGGTCAAATGAATGCAGGAATAAATTAAGAACGAATAAGTATGCATATCAATAACAAATTGGATTGTATTTACGGAGAATCTTTGAAAGTTAAAATAGACAAAAGAGATATTTTTTCAAGGGAGTAAAAGATGATCTGAAAAGCCATTTGGAACTAGACAGGGGAGATAAGAAACAATGATGAAAAAAATTTGGTCGCGCATCAATCATTAGTGACTATGAGAATGAAGTCTCGTATATGTGTGTGCGTGTGTATGATGCGTATTAACATATTCATGCGTGACAAACTGCGCGCGAGGACCTCTCTTCCTGGACACATCTGTCTGTCAATCTCCGAGACCCCTTCCACATCGTGAAAAGTGTGAAACCGGACGGACGAGACTGTTGAAAAAAAAAAGAGGGACATTCATTTTTTTTACTTTTCTCCCGGCGGTCTGATCACGTGCCCCAAGAGATGAGACTAAAATAAAATTAAAAAATTGAATTTCGAAGTATATATTTAATCATACAAGATGGGTCATCTAGTGTTTGGAATTTCAACTACCGGTTATTTTGAGTTTGAAAGGCGTAATAACATTTATGACGTATCAGAAATTTAGTTTTTTGTTTGACATTTATGAAATGGGTCACTATAGCTTGAACAAAATTGGGAAATATTGAAAATTTACTTCCAAAGTGGTGAGTCTTCAACCCAAACTGAGAGAAATTTACGTGGAAAATTTGGTAGAAAAGAAATGCCTTCAACGCAGTTTGTGGATCAATTTGTGAAGCGAATTCGGCAAATTGAATCCTTATTGAATAAAGCAACTCGTTCACGTGCTCGTCCAGTAAGATCAACCGAAAACATTGCTGCTGTTGCTCAGAGTGTGCTTGAACACCCATCAACATCAACTCGCCATCGTTCTCAAAACTTGAACATTTCACGCACTTCTTTGAGAAGAATTTTGAATAAAGACCTCGGTAAATGACAATGTACTACCTTTCCAATAAAGCCATAAACTTTGAAAAATATTCATGCGTTTTTTTTTAGAGCCAAATTAAATTCCAAATTTTAAATGGCCCACCCTGTATATAGTTATTTATTTAACTTAAGTCACTATTCAAAATCTTCAAACAATGGTTAATTTTATACACCATTTATATAACATTATACACCAAGTGAAATATAGAAGACCGAGTCAGAACTCAAGTCGCAATGAATAAGGTATCCTTGCATCTGATGATGATATTCTTTCGAGATCTATTGCGTGTCTGGATCAGAGCGCTGTATTGATCAGATAGATCGATTCTGACCTGTGGAACGGCCGATGTATTACGTAACGGAATTCATGAGGAATGCATAAGAAACATGTACACGTCGATCAATCGACGAAGACATACATACTACATTATTAGCACCGACATCATCGGCCAAGGAAAATCGATGATGTAATTAATTTATACATGTCTATATAATACGGTTATTATTTATATATAAACTTATGAAATATAATATAAAATTAAATAGTACAAATAGCACAATACAAATATAATCGATGCAAATAACTGTATCAATAAATCTTGAAATATAATTTCAATCGAGGTACAGACCGATATAATTTTTGTCTAAGTTACACAATTATATGTCAATGAATTGAAAAAGATAGAACATTGTATTGTCTTATCGTTAATTTATTGAATACGGAATTCTAAGTACAAATCACGTACGTGCGTTCCTTTATACGCCTACATTCTAGTCGGCTGCATATTTTTGTCGAAAGTGATAAACCCGTTGTATCTATACTAAATAAAGACAGTCGTGCGATAACTTTCACGAGATAAAATTCTTGCTTGGGCCTGAACACAATTTATCGAGCAGTAATCGAGTCGCAGCGATCGCACGAATTCCCGGATCACTTTATTTGCCTATAATAGCACATCTCGCGATAAATCCGTAAATACAGCTCTTTGAGGTATACAAGACAGGTGATTCTCAGTTGTATAAAAAAAAAAACTTATATTTTTTAAATTTAATAAAATGGTAAAATAATTGATTGAATAAATATGATTTTTGACGGGACTTGTGTTAGGCAATTTTTTAAAATATTATACAAATATTGTAGGCGTTTCACGAAAAAATTTTTATTTTGATAGTATTTTAATTATACTTACATTAATAATAATATTTTAATATCCGTTGTTATATCTTTTTTGTAATGTGCTGACACTTTTTTAGTTAATTATAAAAATTCATTGAAGTTTTGATTGGTTTCTACAGGATTTCGAATTGTCTGTCACTCTGTGTGCGCATTGCAAAATTGATTTTGCAACACGCAAGTGGCACGGCATCTGCCACGGAACTCGTTTGTCCGGTTACTTTCCATTCGCGGGTGCACTTCGGCTCGCGCTTGCATTGATCGCTCGCATTTTTTTTTTGTTTTGCTTTCCATAAACGCGCGAGGCTACGGAATATTAATCGTTTTTTGGCCATGTCAGGACACTCCGAACGGCCGAATGCGGATGAAGAGTTCCATGACATCGTCAGCCTGTCATACATGACTTCGAGGTTGCTGTCAATTTCATAAACCTGAAATAAATGCTTTAAGCCTCGGTGCATCTCGTTAACATTTTTTAATTCAGAATCTTAGTTTCGTATTTGCATTTTGATACGAAAACGAATATGATTTTACACTCTTATTACTTGTACGCGAGCTTTTATTACGTTTCCGACTTTTATCCGTGGCCTACATTCAGATAATAATGATAAAAATAGAGATGCGATGTTACGGTTCTCCCTTCTATTTATTACATTTAATTGATTGTTATTGTTATACAAAAATACTCGTCATTTCGGATAAAGTTATCGGTATATTCCTTTTGAAGTTAAAAATAAGGTTTTAGAAGATTTTCTAATTAAATGTTACAGACAAGTGAAACTCTTGGAGCGTAATCTTCGTGAGTGTATGAGATTACGAACGTGATTATTAAAACGTTCATCCTGGCATGCACTAATTTTTCCTTTGTTCGTCCTGCGACGCGCGTCCGGTTGCTTTCGGTTCGGAGCTCGTCATTCAAGCGTTTTATCAAATTAACTCGTTTAATTGGGCGCGTCCATTATTCCATGGCACCCACGGGATACGAAGAAACACGATCCTATGGGAAACATGCACAATTTCGTGTTGAATCCGTTGAATGATGTTAACTCTTCCATTTTTTTTACAAACGCAATGCTTGTGTGATTATAAAGACCTCGAATTTTTTGAATGAAAAGTACATTGAAATTGGAGATAATTTTGGCTTCTGAAATTTTGCGCGCGCGCGCGCGCGCG
>Ga0157363_1007297_pt1 | contig 10462 bp, 14 predicted proteins | sample AttsexASBM1_FD_111477 | JGI IMG/M metagenome (GOLD analysis project Ga0157363, IMG submission 111477) | Fungus gardens microbial communities from leaf cutter ant in Ribeirão Preto, State of São Paulo, Brazil - Atta sexdens ASBM1 | ecosystem: Host-associated > Fungi > Mycelium > Unclassified ...
AACAGGCATTCCAAGCGCTTCACAGTTGTCCTTGAGCTTCTGCGGAACTTGATTACGTTGTTGAGCGGTCAGCGGTGCTTCAATCAACTGGATAGCCAAGCCAGCCTCCAAGTGCCATTCAATATGACCTAAGTGCGCAAGGAAGAGACATTTTATCAATTAAGATCCTATTTCCAAGCTGGCAAGATCTCACAGTGGAAGAACCAGACTCCAGGGTTATCTGCCACGACTCGCAAAGTAATAGAACCCATTGGGGGGATTTGGAATACGTCACGACGCATTGGGTTGGTTTGTCCTTCAACAAGAGGCGGATTAAGTGTTGGATCATCAGAAGTATAGTCTTCCGATACTCCCACAAGCATAGGCTTGTGGCCATGTAAATGGCTGTTGTCATCGATATAAGTGGCCTTTATTGATTGTGCATGTAAAGAGGGGACTTACAACGGATGCTTTCCAGCATCAGAGTTCTTAATGACGAGGTCGACGACATCCATATGATCAATAACGAAGCTCCCAGGGCCGTAGGCTTGTTCGACTGTCGCATTCTCGCCGAGGGTAAGAGCAGAGAGAATAGCAGGAACCCCAGGAGAATTGTAAACGGTATAGTTGAAGGTACCACGATTAGTGCCATCATCCATAGTGTCGAAGATGACAACGAGCTCGATTGTTTTCGTCGGCCTTGGAGCTGCGATCTGTTCAATGGGAACGAGGGAAGTGTCTTCAACAAGTTGATATTCGTCCACCGTGCCCGAGTCGGTAACGTCTGCAGAGGAACTGTAGGTAATAGAGGAAGTCACGTCTAACGGACAAAGACTGTTACACGGGTTTCTGTCAATACCAACCGGAGCGTACTTACTAGGGTTCAAAGCATCAGGAATCGTGTCAAACATGTCAACATCCATGTTTGCATGAATGACCCAGTTGCTTGAGGTGTCATTGCGAGCGGTGACAAGAATGGAATAACGTTGGGCGACAGAAATGCCAATAGTGCCAGCAGTCGACTCTTCGACGTCGGTCTGAGAGGACCACAACATCAGTCAATAGTATCTGATATAGACGAAAAGGAGGCTTACACCGTCGACTTCAATAATCCGCATCTCGTGGCCATCGATCCAGAAGAAGAAAGCTGCAAATGCAGAGGTGTTGATAACTCGCAGACGGTATGTCTTTCCTGGCTCGAATGGTAGCGTAGCATTTTCATTGAAGCCGACTGCAGAGGTGACAGGAGAAGGGGATGAACCAGAGATGGGGCCAAGATAGCTCGCGTTTTGCGCAAAGTATATGATAGCAGAATCTGTCGCCATACATTTCTCTGTTAGATAGGCTTAGACTTGTCAGGGATTTAGGAACTTACCAGGAACAGGCTCAGCACCGCCAGGGTTAGCAATGCTGATGAATTGTTTTATAAGATCAGCATGCTGATCATGATACCAGTCACCAAGGATGACAGTGAACTCTTCATCGTACGAATGGACCTCAGTTGGGGGATGCAGCACTAGAGGTGCTCTCAATCCGTCGACATAGTGACCCTGAGAATGAAGTCAATACTTCAAATTAAAAGGAGGGAGATTTGGAAAGTCTCACTGATGCATGAGCGTGGACCCAGTAGGTACCCCACTGACCCGACGAGTTAATGGGAACCACGTAGTCAAAGTCACCACCAGGAGGAATTCCGCTGTCAAGAAGACCATGAGCGATGGCACGAGACCAACGAGACAAAGTGAACGAACCATTCAGAAACACCCTGTGCACCGTCAAAATACGAGGTGCTATTGAAAAACATTCCGTGGTGATGTAGAGTGGTTGCTTCATCCAAAGAATTGTGGACATGGAGCAGAAGGGAGTCAGTTGTGTTGACGTCCAACGGAGGGGGTCTTGAGATGGGGTGAGTGAGCTACTTTGACGAGAATAGGGATACATACGGCCAAGTGCCATTGACGCCAATGACACGACGCTCAAAGAGACCATCAGGATTGGCATTCTCGACGTAGGTCAGGTCCCACCAGAGTTCCTGGACACCTCCAAGAACGGGAGAAACAAGGTGTAGGCATAGCAGACAAAAAAGAGACGGAGGGAGGAAGGCTCTGCAGAGGAACATGGAGGCAGAGAAGCAGGTGGTTGGCCTGTCAACCGATTCTGAACCGGCTGGCTTTTATGCAAGAGCCATTCTTGCGCCCAAAAGTTCCTAGCCTGAGGATTAAAGCGTGCAAAAATGGAATAATCGATTTTGGGGTGCTTGATTATCAGATAAAGGAACCCATCATACGACAGGGCGTGGGTATCAGAAATTGAAAAATCGTGAGATTCTGTCGGAAATAATGTCCGTCGGATGAATTTGAATTGCATGCTTCACCGCATCGTCCCCATCTGGTCCATGCATGTGCATTCCAATTGGCCGATCGTATCTTATCAGATACCGTTCATCGTGGCATCTGATAAGGGCCAGGGTCTTATCAGATTAGAACCCTCTTTTTAGTGGGAAATCAGAATTCTTGAGCAAAAATAGCTCAACTAGTTCGGGTTGGATACTTTATAATGCGGCCCTTGGTCCTCTTACTGCACCTCTGAAAAATGGCCAAGAGTCTCTTCTCCGTCCCCATCTTCTTCATCGTCTTTAGAGAAACTCTTGAGGCTGCAATCATTGTCTCTGTCTTGCTTGGCCTCGTCGAGCAGCTCGTCTTCAAGGACTCTCTTTCTCCAGCCCCTGAGGGCTCTGACACAGATAGCAAAAGCGCCTCACCCCCTCAATCTCGCCTGGGAACTGGTCTCGTCGAGGATGACACTGTCCTGCGTCGGAGACTTTTGAGAAAGATGCGCATCCAGGTAAGATATCTATCTGCATTCAGACTCCAATATATGCTCAACGCACCACAGATATTTGTTGGCTCCGCTATCGGACTACTTATTGCCCTATCCATTGGTGCTGCGTCAGTCCCTCCTCTGCCACGTCACCCTTGATTGGCCATTGCTCAGACTTGCCCTAGGTTCATCGCTGTCTGGTTCACCAAAGCAAGTGACCTTTGGTCAAAGTCAGAGGAGCTCTGGGAAGGTAGCTTAATTATCATAACACCCCTCTATGTCCTTGATTTATCTCCTTGAAAGGTATCTTCAACTTGATCGCCTCCCTCATGATTTTTGTCATGGGTATCTCCGTCTTGAAAATGGACAGAGGTCAGTGTTCATCCGACGGGCCATTTTATGCTGCTGACTCGCCTTTCAGCCAAAGTCAAGTGGAAAGTCAAGCTCTCAAAAGCCTTCAATGACGGTAGTAAGTTCTCATTTTCCCTTGTCGCACCGATCAAGAACGAATGTGTATATATAGACGTGGACCAGGAGACAAAAACAGGCCAATGGGTCCTTCTATTCCTGCCACTAATTACTGTCATGCGCGAAGGTATATCAGAGCAATCTCTTCTTCTCTTTCTAGATTTACAGCTTCCTTCTAGGTCTAGAGGCAGTCGTTTTCGTCGGAGGAGTATCCCTCGGCCAACCTGCAACCGCAATTCCGATCGCCACCATCGTCGGTATCATCTGTGGTCTCGTCTGCGGATTCCTTATCTACGAATTCGCCAGTAGAACAGGCAAGTTCCTGATACCAACTTACATTCTTCAAGCCAACATCACCAATCTCTCCCCTAGCTCTAACCGTTTTCCTTGTCGTAATGACAAACCTTCTACTCCTCATTGGAGCAGGTCTTTTCAGCAAAGCTGTCGGTAACTTTGAAATGCATGAATTCTCTGTGCTCCTCGGTCAAGACATCGATGATGCTGGAGGAACTGGACCTGGTTCCTATGACGTTCGGGGTAACGTCTGGCACCTTGATTGTTGTGACTCGTCAGATAGAACTGGTCAAGGTTGGACCATCTTTACAGCTATCTTTGGTTGGTCCAATAACGCTTCACGTGCGTAAATTGATTGAAATTTCACAAAAATGCATTGATGAAATGAACCTTTTTTCTTTTTCCTCTCTCTCTCTCTCTTTCTCTCTCAAGTGGGAACCGTTTTATCTTATATCTTTTACTGGATCGCCGTCATTGGGGCTTTGATCTATCTGAAATTCGCAGAGGTGAGCTTTTCTAGGAAGATCCTCTTTTTTTTTTAAAAAAAATGCTCATCTTTCAATAAGGGTCGTACCTCCTTGGCCGGTATGCAATCAGCCACAGCCAAAAAGAGGGAAGAGAGAAGAACTCGAAAAGCCATTGAACAAAATCGCGAGAAAGAGGAATATGAAACTGATGGTATTAACAACGCTTTACCGAGGTGAAACTTAGTTAGATCCACGAAGCATACATATCATCTTTGATTTTAAACATTTACAAAGTCAGTGTCTTCTGATGGTAAACAAGTAGAGGTCTAAGGGCTACAAGCACGAATTTGATCATTCGGATGATCAACTTGTGTACAATACAACTTTATGTCGCAAGATCAAGGCGGAACAAACAATACAACAGTGTTGGCGTCAAGCAAAAAGGACAGCGCGAGGTTTTAATGACTGCATCCACGATGCACCTACAATACAGTCAGTTGCTCGGATCAAAAAAACACATGTGCAAATCCCACAGTCACCTATTACAAAACACATGTCCACACATGGTCGCCGTAATATCATCCGGCATTTCCCTCCGACACACACGGCATTGGAGACAAGTCAAAGATAAACTTGACAACGAACCGCTACCACTATCATCATTACCACCACCTCCACCACCACCGCTCATGTCTCCAATTACATCGGACGCAGAAGTCGAAGCGATGGAGATATCAGGCATCACACCGACCAATGGAGCAGCTAAACATTCTTCTTCTTCTTCTTCTTCTTCCTGATGCTGTTGTTGATCATCATATCCACCGTCAATGTCAATTTTATCCAAGTGGCAAGGAGAAACTATTCGAGGTAAAACTGCATCATCGTCAGCTTTTGATCCCTCAAGAACCGGTGAAAACGTAGATGACAAGGGTACTTTTCTCGTCACTTCCGAGTCCAAAAAAAATAGAATCAGCAAAGGATTTTCAATGTTGGGAAAAAAACAGAAAAATATTTACCTATCTCTATCTCATGACTTGGTTCGTCATTGAGCTCTTGAATAGAAGTGACAAAACTCCGAGGCGAAGATGGTGCAGAATGTTTTAGACGAGTATCCCAGTGCTCATCCTTCACAGAGAGGGTCCCGTTCTCCTGTTGAACACTAGATACATCCATACTCGAATCACATGGCTCTTCCGTCGGTTTCAATCGACTCATCGTTGTACTCTCCTCAATGAAAGGCTCATGAACTGATAACGGAGAAGGGGGTGAAGATTCAGGTAGAGGATGCTGTGCTTCAGGAATATCAAAACTTCTATCCAAATCAACAGGTGAGGGCCCAAGAGGAGATATGACTGGGAGTACAGCAAGTCCAACTGGAGAGATAACTTCAGGAGAGGTAGGACTTGAGCGTTGACTTTTCAACACAAATGATCAGGATGGTGTCAATTTCTTAACTCACTCAAACATACCTGCTTTCGGTAAATCTGCATGTTGGAATATTCAAAGGTAATATATCAGAGCAAGCAGGCGAAGTAGATCTAGACCTGCAGCGCTGTAGTGCCAAAAAAGGTCAGGTCATCTCGATATCTTGGAGGCAAAAATACTCACACTCAGATCGCACTTTCTCTCGTTGACATACATTGGGGATGAACAGGGTAACATATGAGAACTTGTAGACGAAATCGTGCTCAGGTCTGTACTGGAATCAGATGGCGAAGACGGGGAAGTATGATATACATCTATCCCAGGTGTAACACCAAACTCTTGTAATGGCACGTAACAAGATGTGGAGACAGAGGAAAGTAATGAAAGATTATCCTGTAACGATGCCTTGTAAGGGCTGGCTTCCTTTACAACAGGCTCCAGATGCAAGTCCTCCTGGACCGGCGTATGGTCTGGAGTTTCCGGGACTGCAGCTTGAGCCACGGTCGACTGCGGAGGAGAAATTCGTATCGCCGAATTTTGCCGTTCCAGAGGCACAAATGGGAGAGAAAGGAGTGACGCGTGTCGCCGACGGAAAGCAAAGTCATGTGGCGGGTTGAAGGAATTCAAGACAGGGGAACAAGTTAGGGGAGCAGTTAGGGAGCTAACAGAGCTTCGGCAAGTAGGGGTAGCAGATTGGGTATTCTGCTGTCCATCAGAAGTCTGGAAAGTAGCAAACCGGGCACTGCCGGGATACAGTCTGGGATTGAATTTATAGTCCATTCGATTTGAGGTGAATCGGGATTCAGAGGACGTCGGGGATTCGGTTTTTGAGTCATTCAACTACAGAAAGGATGATATCAATAAATGTTCGAAGCTCGAGTCAGAAACACATTACGCCAGTTGTCGTAGATATCAAACCATCGCCAAGATTGTTCGAAGGATGGCGTGGTGGGAGCCCTTGGGAGCGATAGCGCTGGGAGAATGGCAACTGCCAAAATCAAAGTCTGGCCTCCTGTTCTATGAAAAAAGCTCACTAGCTGCTGCGTAGGAGTCACACCAGGAAGTATATTGGTTACTCGTGGATTATTCCAAGACGAAGGAGGGATCATCGCATGAAGTGGGGGGAGGCTGCGTGCAACCTGAACATTCTACAGAAATAAGCCAAAGGCTCACAAGTTAGTCACATGCACAAGAAAACTGACCTCCCGAGAAGACCAGAGTTCGTCAGCTTGCTTTCCTGGTCTAGGAAGACCTACAGGACTGAAAGTTGGGGCTTGAACATTTAGCAAAGGAGAAGCTTGAGAGTTCATCATTTGCAAAATGTCCGGTGAATCGACTCGCATAGACGTATCGATTGCCGCCACACGTCTCAAGTCCTACGGCATATGATGAGATAAATAGTTATAGTATGAGTCAAATACAGTTTACCTTGTTAAAGATGTTGGGTTCCGGGACAAGGGATGGAGAATCGGTATCATCAAACGATGCCGCTGCTCCATTGTGAGGTATAAGCTGTGTATTCATGCCCACAGGAGGTGAGGAAATAGGAGCAATTCTTGTACCAGACTGAAGGAAATTCCTTTCCTTGGGTTGAGCAGAGATTGAACCGGGTATCGAGAACACAGTAGATGATACAGCTGAGGTTGGGGAACACTGAGGCAGAATTGTCGAAGGGGCGTAAATTGGCGAACGTGGAGTTGGCGTCCCGGATTTACTCGAAATACTGACACTTGGTGACGTCGTTGTATTGCCATTGACAGAACTTGGCTCGTAAGTATGTGCAGGCTTTCCCAGAGATGAATAATTAATAACAATCAATGAACGTTGACATACATTGCGTGGCATGTCCTCGTCGGGGAAGTTGACACCAGAGATCCGACATTTAAAGTGGGCAGGAGATGTGACATAGTGTTCATTTGCGGTGGCGGCAGTCTCGAAGCATATATTGCAGGTATTGCACGAAAAGTCATTATGAGTTTCGCGAACATGCTTGATAAAGGTGAAATTCAAGATGAGCTTAACTCAGAAATATGCTCACCGCAGTCAATGAAACGTTATCATAAAAACCCTTACCACAGACAGGGCAATTAGGATGGTCTGTATGCCCTCGATAGTGGCCATCTAACGCAAACTGACTGCTGTACTGCTTTCCGCATCTCAAGCAGTCAAAGGCCGGAGGGTGCTTAGCTGCCATGTGCTAGGTGTTGTCAACCAAATAGAAAGAGAAAGGGAACAACGCCACACTAGACGTACCGCATTATAGGCGAGTTCACTTGAAAACCTGCGATCACAAGCTAGGCAAAAAGGATGTGGACTGCTGCTGGTACGAACATGCTGCAGTAAGGCCTCCTTGGTGGTGAAAGGTCTGTTGTCACAAGTAGGACAGAGAGGCATGTATGGCCGTTCAATAACTTTCCGAGGTTTGGGGTACGACCTGAGAATGTAACGAAATGAAGGGGGCTGATGACTGAAATATGACGCAGAGAGTGACAATGCAATGATCGTACAATGAGAAAAGGATTCAAGTGGTGCAGGGACAGATGGCGATGATGAAGGACACGCTAGTGCTTACCGTAGATGACGCTCTAAGCAAGTTTGGGGAGAAACCTGCCGAGGGACGCATGCCTCATATAAAACCAAAATGCGGAAGCCTCATGGAGACCCCGTGTCTGTTTCCGAAAAAGCTAAAAAAAATAACTCATTGATGCTATCTTCATCCGTGGGTAACCCAGAAAAGAGTCGGCGGTTAATTTCTTCTCGTGAGCATAGAGGCCACCATATACATTACAGCAAGCAGAGGATAAGAATGGCGCCACCTCATGGTCACTGCAGCTCTGACCTCAGGGTTGACTGAGAAGTTGAGCTGGCCTCATGTCAAGGGTTGATAAGATTGTCCCGCTGCCTACTAAAAAACCACTTTTCTGATGTCTGATGGCAGATGACCTCTGTAGGAGTGACCAAGCTCCCAAGTGAAAGAGGTTGACGAAACTGGCCTTTTCAAGGTTTTTCCTCGAGCACCTTTATCTCTTGGCATCTGCATTGTTTTCGTCGAATCGAACACCTGGAAGCTCTCAGCCCATCGAGTATGCCGTATGCCGTCTATGCCAGTCAGTGCTTGTTCAGATCTATCCTCATAGTGACTCTCCGGACCGAAGGATGTCAACAAATGTCAAAGAGGCAGCTTCAACGTTGAGTAGTGTATATGAGTACACGATCAATAGGTAAAAACTGACTGAAGATGCCGAAACTTCAGTGTTAACGGAGTCTTTCCTCAAATCTATAGTAATATTTCTTGGAAAGCAGACTTATTGGCAACATGCTATGCTGCCTACCAGCAGTCAGGGGAGGCAGTAGGTCTAGGACCTTTTATCCAGAAATTTATATAATAAATATAACTGGAATCATTTTTTTGAAGTATTAATCAGCTATCAAATGTTAATTTAGTGTACTTGTTGAATATATGACATAGACTATTGAGGTTTTTTATCTTTCATCCAGATAACTTATCTACTTTTGAGAATGCTTCTGTTATAGATCACATGCCTACATTTCATCATCCGGTACAGACTTTTCATCATTATATTACTAGGAATCAGTCTCTATAGTACTATAATTTTACTTTGCTCAATTATCATTCTAGTTACTAATGTTATGACTTAAGCTCAGTGTTAAGTGAAAGACATACTCTTGTATTGGGTAACACAAGAGAACTCAATAGAGAACTCCATACAGAAACATCTATCTTATATACTAAACTACAATGGCCCATGCTACTACTTCTCTAGCCTACCCTAAAGACCATGTGTTTGCCTTAAGGCTAACATATGTACTACATGTTGTTATGATATCATCTATCCAGAACCTTCTACTTTGTTCCCTCGCATTATATGAGCATGTGACTTCTGTAACCATGTCATGTGACCTGTGATGGTGTCACACTTTGTCTTCTTCATCTTCTACTCAACCATAAAAAATAAGAGAAAATAAAAGGAAAATGAAAGAAAATAAAATAGAAACCAAGTCCATCGTCTTCAATTCTGACAACTAAGTACTTGGCATTTAAGAACAATAGATTTTCTATACTGTTAGGATGACTGGATAGAAGTATAGAAGAAACTTCAAAGCTTTAAAAAGAATTCAAGAGAACAGAGTAAGATTTTCTGAAGATAACAGTTATTCTATAATCTATTAGAATACTACTAACATAATCATAAGATAGTTGTGCTATAGTGATAAAAAAACAGCCAGAAACAATGAAAATATCTAGAATACTAAATTTAAAAGTATATTGTAAAAAAACTTACTATCTTGCCAAATATTAAGTTTACAACACTGCTAAAGCCCATTATCAACACCATGAACCTCTTGTCTCTCAAGTCCTTTACTGCTACTTTGCTACAACACCATTGGATTCTACTTGCTCCTACTATAATACTATGTACCTTCATACATCTTCTTCTAATCACTAACCCACTTCTCTCAGCTACTGGCCAATAAGTTTCCACTATCTGACAATATTTGTATTAAAGTTATGAACATTAGACTGGAGTTTCTTTTCTTTTCTTTCATTTTATTTTCTGTAAAATAATTCCATCTCTACTGTATGCTCTATCAGTCTCTTGTAATTAAAGATACTGTTCATATTCCTCATATATATCAGTTTATTCAACTTCTTCTTTCTAAATTTGTTCTTCTTCACAAACTCCAAACTTATCATCAATCCTATTGTACCACTATCCAATAACACTTTCACAATAATTCCTTCTTCCTTATCTTCCTGCTTTAGTCCTATTTTGATCATAACTTCTCTTAACAGTTTCTTCTTTTTTTCTTTCTTTGAGCTTTCAGCACTAGTAAGGCAGTTATCTTCTTCTATTGTTGTCTTTATCACTCTACTTGTCAAAACTTCAAATATATTCCTTAAGGACCAATATTCTGGTCTCTTATTTTCTATCCTCTTACTTTCTTCTTCCTTTCTCTTATTTCTATAATGATAGGTGATATATCCA
>Ga0157363_1007298_pt1 | contig 10461 bp, 4 predicted proteins | sample AttsexASBM1_FD_111477 | JGI IMG/M metagenome (GOLD analysis project Ga0157363, IMG submission 111477) | Fungus gardens microbial communities from leaf cutter ant in Ribeirão Preto, State of São Paulo, Brazil - Atta sexdens ASBM1 | ecosystem: Host-associated > Fungi > Mycelium > Unclassified ...
ATAAAAACAAAAAAAAGAAAATATTTTTTTTTTTTTTTTATCTCTTTTTTATAAAAAAAAACACAATGAGTATCTATCTATATATATATATATATATATATATATATATATATATATATATATATATATTGAATACTACTAAGAAACAAGAGAGAGTGTGTGATTTGAATTCTATCATACTACTGCGTAGCGTGCTTTAAAGCACAATATAGCATTGCCACGTGAATATTCTATTCATGCTGGACTCCTATCCAACTACAATGTTTTGAATATGCGAGCAAATTATGCTTTGTTTATAAATGTGGCACTTGTCTGCAGCCTGAAGTGTTTGCTCAAAATCGTTACCCAACCCGTGATTATATTCCAAGAAATGTATTACATAATGAAACATTTCAGAGTAATGTTAACGAGGTCTTTGAAAAAATAGTTTCCATATATCGACAATTACTGTAATAGTTTTAATTCAAAGAAATTGTTATGTGTTGAAATTGTAAATATTTCGTAATTAATTATAAAAATGAATTAATATTACAGAAATTCTTGTTATACGAATTCACTCGTGTCGACTTCGACAGACAGTTAATTCAAAAATGCGAAATTTATCGAGCTCTGAGACAGCCGAGAGAAATTTTTCTCTTTGGTTCTTTAATGCTCAACTTCTAAAGACCCTCTTCATAATTCATAACTCTTTAATTAAAAGAGAAAAGAATCTTTTTATTATTTCTGATATGATTTATTTATTGCCAACTTTTATATATTTTCTTTCATTTAAATTTTTAAAAAGATTCTCTGTGAACTGTTTTCAAGCCCATTTAAAAAATTATTTCTTGTGGCACTTTGTGTAGTTTGTATAACGGAAAAATTTAAATGTATTATATATAAAAATATTATTGAGAGAACATTAAGATCTAGCTTCAACCGTGGCTCTTTTCTTATTTATTTCAAATATTTTTTTATTATAATATTGATTATTATAACTTTATAACTAAATAACTTTCAAAAAACTTAATTAATGCCATTTTATAAGATCAAATATTATATTTAAAAGAAATTATCATATGATTACAGTAATATGTAAAATAAAATTAATAAAGCATTAAAAGATGTGCAATATTTCTTTTACTTATATGTATTGTGAATTTTTGCACATGCGGCATTATATTTTATTCAAATGAGTCTAGTCTCGCGCGACCATAATCATCTAACGATTATAAAGCCAATCTAAATTATGCGTTGCACAATAAGGTCGCCAATTTTATTGCGAACATAGCTCTGATTTCTTTCTGTAAATTATAAACTTGCATTTAATTAACATAATTTGAATTAGAATTGTTTTGCGCAATGCCGATCTAATCAATCTTACTCGAGCTTTATGTTATAAAGAATAAGCACATTTTGATTGCATTATACGTGTATTATCAATCTTGATGAATAATTTGTAGTATGAACGTATTTATATAGCACGAGTGAAGCAGTGCACAAGATAAGAATAATTGAAATATTTGCTAACGAGAGTATAATGACGGCACTGATAATAATAACATTGTTTATCGCGAAAATAATGGCGAAGTATATTTGCAAGTACTCTAAAAATCAAATAACGTATGCTTTCTATAGTACTTGTAGTAATCATGTGCGCCGTTGGAACAACGAGTGTATTACAAAGGATATCAATAATGAAAGATTTTCAATTTTTGATACGTATGTATAGGTATATATGACACGTCCCAGAAACCCGATTTTAATTTTAATAACGTGTATATTCACGACGGTGAAATCAGTTTCTTGATATAAGCTTCTTGTCCTGTATATACAAATGGAATAATTGGGATCTATAAAAAGAAATGATTAAATTATTTATTTGGCCGTATTTAGCACGAAGTATCTTTCGAAATGCTGTAAAGAGCTTTTTAAGTCAAACGTTTCACCTGCGGAGAGGCGCTTTAACAATTTACACGAGAGATTTTAAACGTCAACTGGGAAGCTCTTAGAATCTTACCCGATTCATCCTATTACCAGGCTGTGCGCTCGACCTGTCCCGGGTAAAGGGAGCTATTCTCCCTGTGCCTTTATGTACTTACCTGCGCTTATACCGCGGAAACGGAAACGGAGGGAGGCAAGAGTGGGCGGCTATAATTAGCCGAGAAGAACGTGGGAGCCACTTGCGCGCGCTGTTCTCTCTCTCTCTCTCTCTCTCTCTCTCATTCTCATTCTCTCACAAGTTTACATCCTTTGAGATAAATATCTGATCCCACCCAAATCTTGACTAATAGCGTGAAATCGTACTGTGGCATATGCTTTGTTTACACGAGTTCTGCTACATTAATATATGTTCTCTTTTTCTTTTCTTGAATTTTGAATTCTTTAGTGAGTGTGAGATACTTTTACAAACATAAATATATAACATATAAATTGTATAATATGTAAGCTAAATAATAAAATATTTAAAGAGAGAAAAGAGAATGAAAAAAAATTTTCATTCATTTCAATTTCTGATATTAATTATGATGTAATTAAAGTTTGAATTAAATTTATGAAATTGTTGAGTTAATAATATTGAAAAAAAATAAATTTGTTGAATAAATATTTGACATACGAGCTATCTCGATATTATTGTCCATATGTGTATTTGGTAATCAATGGGAAAAGTTCATCTATATAATAAGGCATTATTTAGAAGCATTAAAAAAATGATGATTGTGAAATCCAGAACAATCGAAGAACATGAAAAAGTACGAATTCGCTCCAAAAATACAAATTTTGCGAATAAAAGTTTAAATTTAATTTGCTTTTGGGCTGCAGAGTAAATATCATATGGCAATTGATGTGTCTAATAATTAGAGAGATGAGTCTAATAATTAAAGGGAAAAACCGCTTCGAGTGGGTATAATTAAGTATTTAAAATTCAAGACGTAGCACGAGTGCTAGCCAGCATTAAATCCAGCGATTGTAAAAAAAAAATTGCTAAATTTACGCGAACCTCTTCTCAATTAGATATTAATTACTGTCAGAAATTAATAACATGAGTTGTGTGTTTACCTGGGCGAGATATCGCAGCTCTGTTGCATAAACGCCGCCAAAGCGAACCAGAGGCTATTTACGATGCTGAAGTCGTTGGCCATGCTGGAAGTTGGCATATGAGGAGAACCTTGCGGCGTATGTGAATGCTGCAAACCGGGGTCGTTTCGTCCACTAATAGCTGAATCTGTGCTACCACTTATGGTTAGAACTCTCCATTCATATGGCGAAAATCTATTATTGAAGAAAAATTTAAAAAATTAAAGATTACTCACGAATGTTTTGTTCTTTCTAAAAATATAAGAGGATAAAAAATGTTTAAGAGATATTTAAGAAAATATTTCTAAATGTTATTTTATATTTTTTAGTAATATGTAATAATGCAGATTGCTTGGCTTGTCATGTCAATAAAATTAAAACTTACGTCTGTAATTTTATATGCGTGTGATGACGTAGTAGATTTATTTCAAAGTTAATGCATCACATATTTAAATCACTTTATACAAAATTTGAAAATTGGATTGATATTCTATAATCCGAAGTCATATTCTCAAATAATATCACGCATGTCGTATGCATCATCCGTACCAAGTAGAAGATCTCATTCAAACGATGTTTAAAGTGTCTCATTAATTACGGGACTATCTAAAAACTTTCTCCCTTTACTCGTTACAGATTGCCCTCGTTAAAGACTGAAAGTTCTCGCAAATATCTAGTCAAGATATCTTAATAGTTGCATGTAATGTCAATTACTTGGCTGCACTATTTCAGTGCAAATATAATGGATGACTTAAAATACACTTTTTGATCTTTACGTGATTGAGCTAATATAAATTATGAATCTTTATTTGATTTATTATCGACGAAATATTACGTTCGATCGTAGTGATGCAAGCATTAATAAGATAAGAAATGTAAATATATAGTATATAGATATACAAGTGACAAACAATTTGTAGTTTGTATATTGTAGTAAATATAATCATAATTGTCTTAATATATAACTGATATAGAAGGTTTATTATTAGCTAGAGTTTATTTATTAGCTAGAATAAAAATAGACAAAATCCTTTTTATGATTGATCTGATTAATGCTATTAATATAAACGACCAATTCTTCGCTTAATTGTGAAATGAGAAATGCATCGATTTATCTTTTCATAATTTATATTTAGATCAGCTATAACTACGAATTAATAATATATTCTAATAAGATACGTCTAATCATTAGTATGGAAAAGGGAATTGATAATAAGCGTTATAATAAGTGTCGACCTTTAACTTGAATTATTTTTATATTTAAAAATATTCGTTTTCTATATTTAAATTTTTCATACAAAAAGATTACAATTCTTGATAAAAAATTTCTTACCTCGATACAATAAACAAGACGATAGAAACTGCGATGTAAGAGAAAATAACGCACACCCAGATCTCCTTGCTCAGCGGATTCAGAAAACTGAAGACCCCGGGTTTTTGTTTAATGGGTTTTTTTATCATGATACTAATGCCGAGAGACATAAACGGTTTACTAAAATCGATCACGCGTTCACGTTCGGAAGTGATGGTCAGAGGAGCAATTGCTATATCGGCTTCCTGCGAATCGAATAAAATAACTGATGTAAATATTAACATTAAAATTACGGCTAAATAATACAAAAGTGAAAAAGCATTAATTTTTAAATATTCTAACAAAAAAAGATATGATAATAAACATATTAATTGAGAAAAAAAGAAATATCAAATAAACTTTAAATGGATTGTAAAATATTTTCGAAGAAAACATTAATCATCAACTATTAATTACAATAATTTACATATTTCTTGAGCGCAATTATAAATGTAACTAGAGAACAAAGATGAATAATAAGATAAAACTGAAGACAAAGAAATATGATGAGGATTTATTGTGACGATTATGCATAATTTGTGCTTTTGGTTCTGCAGTTAGATTTCTCTTCTTCAATTATTATTACATTCATAGCTGAATCTGTTTACATAAAATTTGGGAAAGAAAAAGATTTTAAAATTGCATAATCTTTCAAAGCGCCTTATGATAGAATTCTCAATTTTATCATGCTTTTGTTTTCTATCCTCAATATCTTCTGAAGCACGGAAACGGGCATACCTACGTGAGATGTAACTGAAAGCTCGGGTGCTTTTGACTTATCCTAAATTCCCACCAGATGGAACTTAAAATCGAATCGCGACTAACGAGCTTGCAAGCTCAGGGCATCTAGTGGAGCAAGTTCAAACTCGCTATCGGGAGATAAAACAGCTCCTTCGTAGGGCATTTGAACTATACGACATCGCGACGATCAATAGTCCCTCTCGCGAGAAGCTGGGTTCAATTACTCGAGGCGTCTTTCCGCGTAAACTTCCGGAGAGACCGGTTTCGGGAAAGAAAAAGCGTTTCACGTTGAGGATGTAGCGGACACAACGAAATTACTGGAACTTACCTTTCTGATAAGCTCCCCGACCATACCGTCCCAACCGCCTGAAACGTCCTGGTTCTCCGTGCCGTGTTTTCTGTCCTTCACGATCCGCAGCTCGTCTGAAAATTTGTAAGAAAGTACTTTACGGGGTGCGCGAAACAGCATTTCTTCTGGGAAACTTTTTCCATTATCGATTCCGCGCGCGGAAGAGGCTTCGTTACGTCTTTTAGGTACTTGTCAAGGGTGGGGCTGACTTCAGCAAATTTTGCTCATAATAAAAGTAATTCTTGTTTGAATTATTAATTCTTGTGCGAGTTAAATGAGAGTCGTTAGCATTAATAATTAAAAATTATTCGGAAGCGTACGCTGCCGGAGGGAAGCACCGAAACAAAGACTTGCGGTCTCTTTCTTCTCTTTTTTTTAACATTGTTCCAGTATTTAATAGACGTTAAGTAAATTTCAAGAAAATAAATGTTTTGTATAAAATGACAATATTTAATATTTTAATAATATTATAATAATAAATTATAATAATTAGATTTTTTTTACTTTGGATAAATGTGATGTTCATATTTTAAATTTATACGTACTAACTTAATATATGTAATATATAAATTTATTAAAGGTATATACGAATAGTTTGAATTTAAATTGAATCGAATCATAATGGATATTGTCTCATTTAAAAAATTTGAAATGTTGAAAATACTTTTAAACTAGCTTTCAATACAAATCCGAGAAATTTTGATTCAAATTCGATTCGTTTCAAATAAAAGATTCGATTCGATTCGATTTGATTCGACTTTATAAATACTTGATTTGTATATGTCCAAAATTTATACATAATTTATTAATAGTTATATCTAATATTAGAGAGAGAGAGAGAGAGAGAGAGAGAGAGAGAGAGAGAGAATTAATTAATTTAATTACATGGTTTCTAAGAGATTAGTGCAATTTTTAAAGGAAATTATTTGTCACAACAAACTTACATGATATGCCCAATTTCTTTGCTATAAGATCAGCTAAGTCTTTGCAGTATCCTTCATAACCGTCGTTTCCCATTAATACTTCACCTGTGTCCGATATTTTCCTCATTATGAAAGGTTCCTCCTATCAACCGAAATTATCACGTTATTGTTTTACAATTGATCTCAATCGTGCATATATTATATGAAGACACAGATGAACTTACCAATATTGTAGTAACAATGTAGGTTTTATTCTTTTCAATTTCGTGCGGACGAAGTCGCACGTATTTTGCGGCTATTGGTTGAAAACCAGCCTCATCAGTCCATTCAGCAACCTGTAACAATAAATTACATATATGATTTGCTTAATGTAGTTTTTAATGTAGTATTCCATATATCATAAAAAACTAAGATAAGTTAATCGTGATAGAGACTTGACTTCTTAAATAATTTACATTTTAAATTGTAGGTTATCAAGTATTCAAATTAAATATGTTATATATTTTTTAAATAGACTTACTTTCACCATAGCGCTGTTGACAGTCATTTCGACGACGTGAAGCGTATAATTCTGCCGTCGGCCATCGTCATTGAATCGTATTTCTCCCGTCAATCCTTCGATCTCGACCTGCACGTAAATAAATTCTAATAGCACATTTCATATCTCATTATAATAAGGATATCCTAATATCCTTATTTGCCATTACATATTTCTAGAATAAAATCAAGAAAAAAAATAGAAAAATATATAAAGAAACAGATTATTATATATATAATATTTTTTGGACATTGAAAAAAATGCAAAATTTATATTTAGATTATGTTTTCTTGTTGTCAATTCAACAAGTTCAATTTTGATACGATAAATTGTCAAACGGTAGTGGATTAAAAGGTAAAAAAATTTACGAGAGTAACAGCATGTATACGTAAGGGAATGACGGAGGACTATTTGACGCGAACGCAGGAATTCCGCTAGAGTCGGAATAACCGCCAATTACTGTCAAGAGCAGAGATACGTCGAGGAGGGTCCGTGGCAATTTCGGTCGCCACGGTATTTCGCAACACATTGAGTACTCCTGTCCTCTGGATTGTGTCTCGAGTCTCGGGAATTTGAAAATAAATTACCTATCTCTACAATTACGCGTACGTACTATTGAAGTATAAATTTGAATGATACGATAACATATTTAACGATAGTAAACAGCCATTAAAAACTGATAATGGAAATCTAAAATTCTACAACAGTAATTTACCCTAATTCGCCCATTTATTTGATTCAATATATCTTGGTCAGCAATGCACAATTCATATATAAGATTTTAAAGATTTATAAATGTGTAGATAATGATACGTTTACATATATATTTACATATTTGAAAATATATTAATCAATAATCATTTTAAGAATGTTACGCGTGTTATTGCATTAGTTTTTGCTAATGGAATATTCATTTACCTTTCTTAAAAGTCTGGAGATTTTATCGCCGTGTTCCCACGGAGTAACCCAACCGCGATTGTGGTAGCAGTCTAAAGGTTTGGTTCCGTTTATGGTCTGATTGCTGGTCGATGTTACTCGTCTCATATTATTTTTGTCATTCCTCTTTCTCAAATGCTTGTTGAAGGCTTCAACCAGGACGAACACAGCGTCGTACATCAGAGCGGCTTGTGCCTAATTTTGATACACGTGCGCAATGAATTAATTCGCACATTTCTATATATATATATTGCACAAATGCAGAAAATAATTCTTTTCTACTTTCACTTTCCTCCGAAAAAAAAATCTCTGATTTCTAATGAGAAACTCCATTCCTCGATAAAATCAAGAATTTCGCGAGATCGAGAGAGGAATTCGTCATCACGTTGTGGTGTACGTAAATTCACAGAGACAAGAGTACCTCGGGCACTTCGCCAGTGTTGGAAAACCGCGTTTGGTGCTCGCTGAATATAACGATCGAGCACGATAATCGTTGCATTAGATTGCATGCGGCCTGTCTCCGAGAGAGCTTTCAGATCCATAGATAGTGTCCCACACAACTTTACCCCGAAATCCCGTTAGTCGTGTATCCATTTTAGAGATTATATTCGTCGCTTCTTGTAGCACAGCGAAATTCATGCAAAACTATCGAGTTGGTACGTCTCTTAATATATGATTTCACGGGATTAAAAATAAAATAACAAATAACTATATCATGATTATCGATCATTTATATAAACAACATTTTGCTTCTTAATAAAATGTGATAAATAAATTAAACTTTTATTTTTTTATGGAGCATTATAGATATCGATATTATCATAAAGTTTTTCATAATTATAACTAGAACGTCAACGTTTTTAAATAAATATAATAAAATAAATAGATATTAAAATTTAATATTTTTTTATCTCGATTAGAATCTAATTTCATACTTAACTCAGCAATCCATTTCAATCTAACCTAGTTTAAATGTTGTACTAGTAATTATCGAATGAAAAAATCGTTCGTTGACAAAAAGTTTTATAAAAAAGTAATTTTAGAGAACTGCATTTGTCCCGCATTGTTAAACATTCGTTTTTGTTAAACTCATACAAAAACCTGGAAAAAAATATTAGCAGGGACGAAGTAAAGGTCATTAAGAGGAAGGCGAAACACAATCCGCACGGACGGATACGGTTGAGCAAGCGGCACTTTATAAACGCGCTGAAAAGTCCAAGTTTCTACATGCGGGTGCTGTTTAACAAGTTTGGTCTCAAGCCGCTGTGCATACAAAGACACACGAGTAAGCGAAATACACGAGATCGCGCGTGCGAACGAATCTGCGACGATTCTTGTTTGATTCTCGTTTCTCGTACGAAACTTTCGTACGAGCCCGTCGTTGGTCGACGACGAGTACTCTAGGAAAGCGAAGAAAGTGTTCGATCCACCGGGAGGAAATCACCACACTCGGCAGGCATTCCGAGGATTTCGTGCGAAGGGTAGTTTCCCCTCTGGACGCAAACCGTGAAAGCATATAGAAGCCACCGACGAAGGACAGGCATGAGAAAAAGTGACGACGGGGTCTCGCAAGGGAGGCGCTGCTGATACGTGAATATATACGTACGGAAATGGATTCACGACCGGCGCCTTGAGACGTGGCGGGATCCTGGCGATGCCAGTTGGCTAAGAAATCCTTGACGTGAGGTCGAGTAGCGTCCACGATGCGAAAGCCCGTGATGTTGATGGCGCCATATTCTATCACTTCGCTCTCCCATCGGTCGTCCATTATCTGATTACAGCAAAATATAAATATAATACAGGAGTATTGATACACGAAGGGAATACAAGGGATCTACGAGATATACAAAGCTATTCTTGTTCACTTGCGTGATAAAGGTTACTAGTCTTACAGCTCCCATTTCAGCTTTCGGCGTTCTAAAGGGACAGTCTAGTTTCGTGAAAAGTGTCCGCCTACCAACGAGATTCTTGATCTTTCGTCGCGTCTTTAAAGTCGACTCGAGAACGGGCACTTGAGTCACTGTAATATTATTATGGCGCGTTATTACCGCGTTTCCTTTGTTCCTTTATGAAAAACGTAAGTAGGACTGACGTCTCGATTTCAACTTAGACCCGCTGTATTTAATTACTTGAGCTCGAATGCAAGTAGCATTCTAATTTTATGCTGATATTGCGTTGTTACTGCGTATTACGCGCGGCAAAACCTCGGAACTGTGAAAAGCTCGTCATTTGTATTAACGTACAGCAGTTCTTTCGAACGAGATGAGAAAACGAGGGAAGCAAGAGGAGCGGAAATTGATACGTCTGCGCGTCCCACGAAGCGTAAACGCTTGCAAAACGATAAATCCAATTAAAATTGCGATTATTTATTTTCGCGATTGTTAAACTAACGAGCAAAATATAGAGAACAGATTGGCTGCGTTTAGCAGAGAAAATAGATCAGTGAGCGCTCAATGATTCTTTAATATGATTGATTCCTATACTTACAATTAAATCTAGCGAAGAACAAAAGGCAAGAATCAATTATATTAAAGAATCACTAAGTGCTCATCAGTTTTCTCCTGAG
>Ga0157363_1007299_pt1 | contig 10461 bp, 5 predicted proteins | sample AttsexASBM1_FD_111477 | JGI IMG/M metagenome (GOLD analysis project Ga0157363, IMG submission 111477) | Fungus gardens microbial communities from leaf cutter ant in Ribeirão Preto, State of São Paulo, Brazil - Atta sexdens ASBM1 | ecosystem: Host-associated > Fungi > Mycelium > Unclassified ...
AAAAGAATTATAAAGATTATAAAAATTAATAATGAACAAGAATATCTTATATGAATCAAATTAATAATTTCGTGTTTCTATAAAATATCTCTTACTAAATTTTATAAATATATTTTTTTAATTATATTATATTAAATTTATATTTATTTTAATATTCTCAAAATATTTATATAGAATGAGGATAGATTTAAAATGTACATTCTTGAAGCATATTGCTCCTTTGCTTTAAGGGAAAAAATTTATAAAAAAGTTGTTTCTTCTTTTTTTTTTTTGAATTTTTTATTCATCGCTTTACTCATGCGACATTGGTGTCACTCGATAATTCGTTTCGTCCTTGTACAGTTCAGGGGATAGCAGGGTGAGGGTGGGTATCGTCAAAAGGAAACGTAAATCGTGATAGGATAACACGATGCTAATTAAGAAACATAGCTACGAGCATGTTCTCGATCGCTCTCATTCAGCATCTGCCTCACGTTTCATATTGCTCCTAGAGAGTTCTGAATATCTTCGTTATTCGCAGACACTTCCCAGTTCTCGTCTCATCCGGCAGCAGCAGTCGAAGACGAATGATTTTCGTCCTCGTTCCGGGACCGATCGCGCCACCGCGTGCGCGCCATTAGCATAATCGCGCATCTTTGTAAAGTTCGCGAAAATCTTCCAGGTAACGGTCGACAGCTGTAGATAAATGGTCCTTCTTGAGATCTCTGGGACCATTCGTTCGTTCATTCGAACGGCCTATATACCGGCGAGCGGCGCCATTGTAGCGACGAATGGGCGTCGTAAAGAGTTTAACAACGCAGCGTCGAGAACAGAAAGTTTCCCTTAAGACCTTTACGGAATCGTTAACTGCGCGTATTTTAGAGTGGTTGTAAAGGTGTAGAAAATGACCGACGGAATTGGAATAAATTCCTATTGAGATGGCATCAGAGAGTTGTTAATATCTATTTTATCACACATGTTCTAAATATAGACGTGTTAAATTTTTAATTAAAGTCTTGATGAATAAATAATTACTGCAATAGATTGCCACAATAAGCATTTTATTTTTTCATTTAAATGATTATACAATTATACGTAGTATATAGATATCTATAGATAGTATATAGATATCTATAGATACGTAAAATTTATATGCATTGTAAAAATCTTTTACGCTGACACACACACACACACACACACACACATATATATATATATATATATATATATAAAATATATAAAATATATGCATAAAATGCGAAATAAGAAATATAATATCTGAAAGATAAAGTACAATAAAAGGAGTTCGAGATTTCTGAGCGTAAAACGCTCGGGAACGATATCATTTCCAATACTTGATGCGGACTATGGTTGAAATCTGTTTACAGTTAGAAAACTTCTCGCATCGCAACGTCACCCGAAAGTGCTGGCGCGTTGATCGGTGAAAGAACACAAGCTTTCCTTGGGGAAACGAATATTTATCCGAATGGATGGACGCGAGCAAGGATCGTAACTACTACGAAGCTGTCCTCCGTAGATAACTCCGAGGCTAGGCACCCACCAGCAGTCGCGGGCACAGACACATTCGTATTACTTAGCTTGGCGATAAACTCACCCCCGAGACCTGTAAACCCCTAACTCCCTCTCGATGGTCCAACCTGCATTTTCGCCAGCATTAAACTGCCTGATTTGTCGACTCGAATACACACTTCCGGAGTTGGCCCCTATTATCCTCTGGGTCCATCGAGACCGGAGGAGTTAGATCTACATACACATAATAATACTCGCGAACTAGTCCTTCAATATAAATAATTTATTCAAAAAAGCCTAACAGACAGATTACTGTTATTTTAAAAACTTATCAATCATAATAATAAAATTATATTTTATTTTTTAGATAATTGAGAGAATAAAATATAAAACTTAATATATCATGATTTATGTGTAAGTCAAAATATTATTAAATTTAGTAATATATAATACTATAGAATATTAATAAAAATATATATAAATGTCGACTCTTTGATGTTACGATCGAATCGGTAATCGACAGATTGACATTGCGCACGTATTTGAAATCCTCCACAAGGTATCCAGCGAACGTACTCGGTTCATTAGTGGTTCTTCGCGAAGCGTCGAATGGTCACTATTGAATGGGCAATGCGTGTTCATTTCGCGACTTAATTGGACCAACCAACGGGGAGATCCGCGAACTCTTGTGCGGTGTTCCCGAGGTCGTTCCAGCGCGTGGTCGTTATTCTCGCGTCGGCCTCTTTCTTTTTTTAATAACGAAACGTATGGCTGTCCATGAAAAAAAATTGTGCGCACTGCTTCTCGGAGTTGGACGCGTTGAAAACGTTTCGAAGCGCCGAGCGTAGAGGTCGATGGTTGCCGGACGTTGTAGCGAATTACGGGCCGACATTTTATCAATTTACGAGAAAAATCCGATTTGCGTCACGCGTGACGTGATGCTGTGCGTTGGTAGAGAGATAAAGAGAGAAAAGGGGAGAGAGAAAGAGAAAAAAAAAGGGAAAAAGGACTAGAGAAAGAGAGAGTAGACGGTGGAGTACGCGGCTAACGAGTGCTCGATTGTAAATAACTGCTGCAGATTGCCAGCCGGAATGCTGACCGATCGATATTGCGTATCCGATCTTCCGCGAAAATGTATACGTATATTTGAATATGAAATTGCTATACCCGGACATGCCGAATGCGTGTCACTGGCGAATCAATGGGGACTAAGGCCCTCCCCTTTTTACAAAATATTTATAGTAAAACGTAATATATATTTTTATTATTTTTGAAATTGCTTAATCGCAATTTTGATATTACAAAAATATTTTTTAATTTAAGAAATTTCTAGATAAAAAACAGATTCTATTATTATTCTTCTTTTATCTTAATGTAATTCTAAGTAAAACGTTTCGTGAATTATACATTTAAATAATATTTTTTTAATGTAATAATTTACATAATTTAATGTTCCTTTTTATATTGAATCTTTAAAAAAAATTTCGCTCGCGACGAGCCATCGATGCGTGTGACTTTGAATTAATGTGCTTTTAAGTTAAGTCTGCAGAAAATCTTGATCTATTAAATAGAATTACTTTTGACATATATATTTTACATTTATTATTCCGATAAAATGGTAGGAAATAAATTATGTATTATATCGATCGAATTTTTACTTGAGCACTCTTAACGAACTATCGAATAACAAATCATTGCGAGGTTTACTCACTTGTTAATTAATAAACTGTTGTTCAATAGTTTCCTGTTATATGCCATGTTATGTAATATACATGAAGCAACAAGGCATTAAATGGTATTATCCCAAAGTACGATAATTAATTAGCGCGATAAATTGATCTACCGGATATTACCATATAATCTCTTATTTTAATTTAGAATATAACTGAACTTTATTATTTATTGCATTTATACTATTGATACAAATTGTCAATTTTTAACCAGCAGGATTTTGCACGACAAGTACAATGAAATATTTTGTTAAATAATGTTCGTAATATTACTTTATACGCATGCACCGTTTTATACACCGTTATACGCAATTTCGTTTTGAACGGCATGAGCGAGTTTAAAGACTCGCGAGAGAAGTAGATATCGCTGCAATGGACGGACTATGGGAGATGCTGTGTGATGTACGAGACGCCCGTTACGTGGCTGCATATACGCAGGATTCCGAGCGATATACGTCGGTTCATTACAGGAACGGTGCGCGCGACGCTAATGTGACATCAATTATGCGCCAATAACATAACAATACATAACACGTCGCATTGCTTGCATAACAATGCGCCGTGACCTCCCCCCCCCCGCGCCACTCCTGGCCCCGTACCGGTTGCCCTACGATTGGTACCCGCATATCCTTCTATTGTGCATCGTGTACGGCCGATTGCCGCGCGTAATACGCCGTGTAATTCTGTCGTCGTGATATTACATTAACGTTGGGTCGTGCGGCGGCGGTGGCGAGTTTTCGACTACTCCGTTCCCGCGTGTTGGATTATACAACGCGTCCCGATCGTGCAAGGTCATGCATTATTTCACGTTAAATACGCCGCTTTTGCATGACCATACGAAATGGGCAATTCATCGTTGCATTCGAGAGGAGATGGAGAGAGGAAAGTGGAGTGCACGAGTCATTACAAAGTAATGTTGTAAATCTTTGTGCGCCACCGGAATAAATCGACGAGTAGATAGATAAATAAAGGCATTTATTTATATTGGCATTATTCGTACGTAAATCGAAAATGAAATTCACCACGTTATCACTTGATTATCACGGTTTTTCGAAAATAATTATTTTCGAGGTGACTTTTGAGAAACGAGAAAAAAAGCGACCTCCAAGTCTGATTGAAAGCCATCATCGAAATGCAATTTTCGATCGCATGGTGTTCGCACGGCGACAAGTGCACCCGAGATAGCGATCAATAGGAAATTGTTTTTCCGTGTTTGCTATCGTCCGATCAGTGCGCGGGTGATTAAATTAAAATGGTTAATCCGATAGCGACAATAAAGTGGTTGGGTATCGAGATATAACATGCACGATCGCGCGATTGTACGTCATTAATACCATATTTGTTACCGTCGTGTCGTAGCGACTATCGTGTTCACCGAAGAAGATATTGTAATTATTTAGCTATCTCGAACTTCATAAAATTGTTAATGAAAAAAAGATAATGTATCATATTTCGCGAAGAGATTTATTATTCTCTAAAATTGCCATTACTCCAGTCTACTTCTTATAGTTATTAAATATTAAAATTTTATTAATTTTATTAATTTTATTAATTTTAATATATATATATATATATATATATATATATATAAAATATTAGAAAAAAAAGAATATCTTAAAATATTCTTTTGTATGAATTAGAAACATCTGGCTAATGATTTTTTTTTTATTTTTCAGCTTTGTGGAGATTTCGTTGGATGCAGATAAGGTAAGAAGAAAACTCTCTTGTCTTAATTGCTTCTATAATGATTCGTTGCTCTCCGCTGAATCGAGTTGTGGATCGTTAACTTAATTTCTCATGAATACGATACGTTTGTAATCTGATAATCTGCTCGCAGTTGGTATGTGCACGCGGGACCATTCATTATGTAGGACCTGTCAAATGGCCCCAACCGCGAAGCTGCTAAAAGGACCCCCGATATGAGGCGCAGGACGTACTCGTTCCTGTCGAGTTTGCGTTACGCTCGCGTTTGCGGTAGTTCGGCGTTGCGGTCGCGATTCGATGCCCATTCAGCCGTCCCGTTTCGGTTTGCTTTGGAAATGACCCAAGCACTCTGAACGAAATCCCTCGAACCGGAAAGGCAAACCGTCTCCCATCGCGTCGCGCCGCGGTGCGTAACATGTCTTTTGGTGCCGTTCTGATTACAGGATGAAACTGAAACCGACCATTCTCGCGCAAAGTTGTTTTCGCGAGATCGTGACGAATATTTTTATCGCCGTCGCGCACAAACGGATATTCGTGTCGCGTTAAACGTAGCTCGTAGACGAAAACATCTCGACGATTGACGGGAAATGAATTTGGCATGGTAGCTCTCCGAGTTATTTGTTCGTGACTGTGTATATGATCGAATCACTTATATAAGTAAAGTTTATAGTCGCCAAAAGTGGAATCGAATTATTAGAAACTGGAATATAAATATTGATACAATGTATAAATGATTTATTATATATAGTCTATATTTTTATAAATTTTTAAATATTAACTTCGTTATGCGTTCTTTGAAAATTGCATGATACATTTTAATCAATACCAAAACTTTTTTTTGTTTCTGAAATTCATCTATAAATAGTTATTTCTCTAAAAATATTTTAATAGAATAATTTTTAAAGCAATTTCTTTAACAATTACACAGCATCTAATAAATATTTAGATATATATATATATATATATATCATTTAAAAAAAAAAAAAAGATTAATATTAAAAAAATAACATCGAGATTTATTAAAACTTGTTGAATTAAATAAATTGTTTTTATTAAACCATATATTCAATTTAACAATTTATTTTATTTTTTTATAATACGCAAAAGATGAGCGTAAATAAAAGAAGATATGTACACTCAATTTAGAGTCCGTTGTTTTTACACAGACAAAGGTGTACAGAAGTCAAGCGCATATATCGTAGATTCGGTGTAGCGTTTAGCGCATGTTCACACGGATGAGTGAACAGGAAAGCCTTTATGGCAAACGAAGAATCGGAGTAGATGGCGGGGAAAGAGCGAACAGGTAGAGATGGCATAGGAAACGACGGAAGTGGCCACGCAAAGAGGAAAGGGATGGGCGCGGGGTTGTATAGAGTGAGGGTTGTTATTGCAGATTGCATGGGGCGAGGATTGCCGAGTGCAATACTCGGGCGATGGAACTGAACGAGAACCACCACCGTGCAGACCCGCACTGCTCTTTCGGTCGCTGATGCAGGTCTCTCAGTAACGAAAATCTATACGGTTTCATTTGTCTGCTAGGCACGACTTTATTTTGCGAATCGCCGAGGAGTTCGGCGACCGGGCTCGACACACTGTGGGCGAAATCGGTAATCCGAACGGACAAAAGCCCGAAAATAAAATTTCATGCCGCGATGAAAAATTCTCGGGCTAACCTTGCTGGCGCCCGCGCGTGGCCGCGCCGAATATCTAGAATTTTATGATGCGACTCCCAATCAATAGAATAAAATGGCGTGTATAAATTCTCATTGGTGGAAACTGCATTTCCTCTGTATGTGCGCATAACGCAGTGCATGTAGTTCTCCGAATATTTTTATTACAACAAATTGCCATGTGACGTAGCGTATGTTTCGACAACTGTTACAAACATGATGACACTCGTGTTAGATGCATGTCCAAATAAAAAGGAGGATTTATATGGAAAAATACGGTTTGCCAAAAAAAAAAAAAAATAGTATATTGCGATAAAGCTTACTGTGTAGCGTGAAAAATATTTTTCTCTTTCTCTCTTTTTTTTTTTAAATTGAATATTCCATAGTGTTCGTATAGTCAATACCTTTTGCCGTTTTACAAACATATGGTACTAGGGCGAATTATTGAATAACTATCTCTCGATGATTTTTAATACTCGATAGTCCTTTCTTTGGCGAATGCGTGATCGGGTTAAACGCGCAATCGTGCTACAATCGAATCGTTAGCCTGGCCGTTAATGAACACCAACTGACGTCGCTCGTATTTTATTTAATAGCCGAAATGGCAGACGCTGCAGGCAGTCGAACTGCGTTTTGTAACAAACAACAATGGGCGAGGCACGGTTCGGAACGACGCATCGAACGATAGGTGCGTAATGTGGGCGCGGATTATTGCATTCTGTATGTGCTGCAGTTGCTGTCGCGGTACAATATAAAACGCCTCTGTAATTAATTAAATAATTAATGGATTACACTGTCCACGGTGACAGCTACGAACATTGCGATTCTAAATTGGAACACGGAACATGCGGTTTACTCTTCCAAGGAAATTATCCGGTCGCTTCGAAAGTGCATATATATATATATGAACTGGTGAGACACAATGCGGGGAATTCCGTTCTATTCCGTATGATATTTCATACAAGAATGGCAACCAAATAAGAAGATATTGCATCGAACAATGCTGTTTAACGGTAATTTCTAATTCGGTCCCATGGGAGAAAGAGCAGATATCCTGGCAAAGAGGCGAAGGGCGGCGTATCGAAGAATCGCGTGGTTCGATAAATTTCGATTCACGTGCCGATACCACAGTTTCTAAGTGTACGGAGCGCACGTGCCGGTACACATATCGCGTGCTCGCATACGTAACGTCGTGTGTGCACGTAACGGACGCGCCACACCGCGGCGAGCGTAATCGCGTACATACGCACACGTTAGTTCCCTTTACTGCACTCTATTCGGTTCTATTCGGTGTTTACGGCTGAAAGCATTAACGGAGAAAGAGCGAGGCTGTGTGGGTGATGGCAGAGAGATAGAGAGAGGGAGGTAGAGGCAGGGAGAATCGCATTATTGCAACTCGCTCGACCGAACCTCGCCACTACCCCAGCTGCCGCTGCTGTACCAGGGTGTAACAGACCTCCCCCCCTCGAACCTGGTTCCAGCTCCGAACCAATAAGGTCATTTTTCTCCTGTATAATCCAGCCAACCGGCAAACCGAGTATCCCGTTTGCGTCGAGTTAACGCAGAGTTAATAGCCGGCCCATAATGTATCGAAGCACCAGGAATATTAAGGGATTATGGCGGCGCACGGCCGCTCCTCCGCCAAGTCAGCGAAGCAAGGCCGATCGTACTTTTCGGGCCGCGTTTTTCCGTCCTACTTTTTCCGGCTTTATGTAGCCAACTTGAAAGTTTAAGAGAAAAACGATAACGTGAAAGCCAGGTGGACGGTCTTAACTACCGATCGTAGTGTGTACGGGTCTGATACGATAATAGCAGTTTCTTCAGGCAAGACATGCAGGCGATGCATTTTTAACATATTACGTTTGGGGTCTTAAAGATAATTATATTGGTTGCATAATTTCTAACAGTATCTTCTTGAGCAAAATTGTAATAGGAATCTCAATAATTTCATAAATAATAAAGGACAATGACAAATTTTAAAGTGATAAATTTTAAATAATTTATATTCTACTTTATTTTTAAAAATATAAAAAAATGATAGGTATTAACTTTCAGTCTGCAATAATATTTTTATTCGTCTACAATCTGTATTTTTACTATTTTAGACTTTCAAAACATGCAGAAAAATTCAAGATTACTTTTTAACGTTATATTACTTCTATTATATTACTAAATAAATTTTTAATAAGATATTTTAAAAAGGAAAACCAGACTCTTTTTTATTTTAGAGAAATTTGAAAGAATAAAATTTCGCTTGTACAAAAAAGAACCCAGATTACCAACGGAGAGTTGAAGAAAGCTTTTTAGCTTCTCTATAATTTTTCTCATTTTTCAATTATTTTATAGTAATAGTTTTAGAAACTACATTTTTTCTTTAAAGAATGAATAAAGAAATGAAATTTTCTCTCTGCCCTATTTCATCAACCAGCATCACGCGTATCGCATACTGTGCTTTATTACAAGCAGAATATAATTTATAGAGAAAAAAATATCGTAATAATATTATATGTAAAAGTCGTCGGCGACATTTTAGAGCACAGAGTACGACGGTGAGAGGCGGTCTAATCCAGAAGAGAGAAGTGGCTCGCCGGTACTTGCGGTCGGGTAATGTTGTTTTAAGCGCGGCACTTACCACAACGACAAATAATCATTAGGCAGAATTCAGCGGCTCGCTGGGAGGTTTGGAGAGCGGTGTGGGAAAGGTGGAAGTTGGCGGCCAGTAAATATCCTTCCGTACTGTTTTCGTCGTCGTTCGGAGGCCATCCGCACGCGGATAGCCTATCCACGTCCCTAAGCCAGATTATCCCCCCGAGAGATCACCGAAATATATTTTCATCTGTGCATTTCGGTTCCGCTCTCGAATATATCGGTCAGCCGAGCTTGCATCGTCGAATATGTATCGCGAATATACCGGAGTCGCGTAGAAACGTCTCGTGAATACTGTATTAAACGCAACGGAAATGGAAGGACGATATTCAAGAAGTTATTTCAAAATTCTACATGAGATACTTACTCGAATCGTTTATCTTGGAAGTGATATAAGTCAAATTTTGAAAACGATGCGTCTGAGTAAGATGTCGATATTGGCGATGCACCAATTCTAGATGACTTTCTAAAATTCATTGTGTACTATTTTTAAACAGTCTCCTCACATGCCAAGAGTTTTATCAAAAAGATATCAATTTTTCAAACACGGTTCTCTCTTCATTTTTATCTACAATCGAATTTACATCCATCACTATCAATATTAGCTTCAATCTTAGTTTAATTTACTTTTTATCTTTTTAATTTTAACAAAAATTAAGTTAAACCGAAATTGAAGTTTATTTATATGATAAAAAAATTTTTGGAAAATGGACGAATCAAAATTTTCTTAAATTTATTAGAATTCTAGTTGAGATAATCGGAATTCTGATTGATACAATATTTCTGATAAAATTTACTAGAATTCTAATAAATTTAATTAGAAAATTTTGATTCGCTCACTAAATTTAACTCACTCTTTCCACTAGATTTATTATTTAATTTAACCAGACTATCTTTCTCATTGCATTGGTAAAAATGAAAGTAGCCATCTATTTATTGATTTGTATAATATGCGATATATAGGATTGTCACACAAATTGGAAATCAGGGAATTTTGCAAAATTTTCTAGAAAATAAAAATTCTAGAAAATAAAAATTCTTTAAAGAGGTTTAATGTGCGTCACATCACATCCACGCAGGTTTGGAATGTTGCCAATTTAACAATTAAATGCAAGCAATGTCAGCATCCAGCAATATTAATAGTAGGTTTACATTGCTATGTTAAATTGCTCTCTCATAAAATATTTGACGCGCGGTTTCCA
>Ga0157363_1007300_pt1 | contig 10460 bp, 18 predicted proteins | sample AttsexASBM1_FD_111477 | JGI IMG/M metagenome (GOLD analysis project Ga0157363, IMG submission 111477) | Fungus gardens microbial communities from leaf cutter ant in Ribeirão Preto, State of São Paulo, Brazil - Atta sexdens ASBM1 | ecosystem: Host-associated > Fungi > Mycelium > Unclassified ...
AATAATACCATTTTTAGTTAATGTACTTGGTCGAATATAACCATCACCTAGAATAGTACCAGTAATACAATGTATACGATTTATACTAGCACGAAAACCAAAATCATTAGAATCTCTGCTGTTAGTTGTATCAACACTTGAAAAATCAATAATACCGTCAATCATATAACAGAAAATAATTATAAAGACAAAACCCCGCATTGAAAAATAGATTATAAATAGAGTAATATTAAAAATAATATTTAGTATGAGCATTATACTCTACTCTACTCTAACTCTAACTCTAACTCTAACTCTAACTCTAACTCTAACTCTAACTCTAACTCTAACTCTAAAAAGAGGTAGAAAGGCTCGAGAGCCCTCTATTGCATAAAAAGTCATGTATGTAGTCCAATTTTAGCACTTTTAACTATGGCAGCAAATAGTAGAAGAAGACCAATAATAGTAACAGTATCTTCATTAATATTAGGTGAAATACTAAATACAGTACTATAATCAAGGTTACCATAAACAAAGAAAATAGCAAATAATCCAATACTTAGGAATATATCACCTACATGATTAACAGTTAAAGCTTTAATAGCACTATTATTAGCTTGAATACGAGTAAATCATAAATTAATAAAAACAAAAATACTTTTCATATGTTCGATACGCGTCTAGTTATATTTGGAAATGTATAACCTAATTATAAGAACTATATCTTTTATACTAGAATTCTAGTAAATATCAATAATAGTCTCTGAGGGTAGTTTAATTTAATTTAATTAACCCTGCATAATTACTTTTTTTTAATTTAAAGTGTTTTAGCATATAGTGACATTAATATTCCATTTTAGATTAGAATTTTATTAAATAAGAAATATAATCGGCTGAGATAAGGAATTAACCGACAAATATTTAAAGATAAATCTCACCAGTAACTAGTACTAGCATAAAAAAGTAAACATACTTAGATATGAAAATAATCGTTTATTGTGCGGGTGCGGGTCTCCGCTTATATAAAAATACTGAAAATATGTACTAGTGAACTTACAACTAGAACAGGAATTAGCATACTTACAGTTAGACTATCAAATACAAATGCTCATGATACATCCATAAGTTAAGAGTCAATTCAACTAATAAGATTAATACTAATAGGATTTAGACAGATACCTACTTCATAGAAAGCAAGAATAGCTAGAACAGCAGAAGTAATAAGACAAGAACAGGTAATTAGATGAGCACCTGAAATACCAATTTTACGAGCAATAATACCTGCAATAGCACTACCTAGAGCAGGAAGAATAAGAAGAGTAAGGAACATTTAAGAGTTAAGACTAATAGATCCACGTACTCGGTAATAAGCAACTAGAATATATAATCCAATAGCATAATCGAATCAGCTTCTAGCAATAGCAATAATATAAATACTATAAGTTTGACCTAGGATATAAACGGAACTATAATAACTAATAAGTACTATAAGTGTAACAGCAAGTAGTATAATTTCAATACTAATAAGCATAAGAATAATGTTTTTTCTATTAAGTACAAAACCTAGAATACCAATAAGAAAAAGAACGATACTTATAATCATGAATAAAAATAAATAAAATAATATTAAAGTGATAATAATTAATACAGTTAAATCATTAGAAGATGTTGGAATAAAGAAATATGAGCAACACCTGCATAAGAATATTGGATTTCTTGGTTAAATAAATAAACAAATAAAGTAAGATATGCAAGAATATCATTCAATGGATAACTCCCTATTTTAACGTTACTATAACAAGTGGTTCTATATTCAATAAAGAAGCAAGGTAAATGAGTAGCCTATAATAAATAAGTCTAAAAATAGAGTAAAATAGTACAAATAATAGTTAAACCAATTTAAATTTACCCTATATAGAGTTATAAAATAATGCCTTGAAAAAGTTAGTAAAATAGGAGTAAACGAGAACTACCATAATCGAACTGGCATAATCTAAACTTACAATTTATGGCATTAATCATTAAGCTAAATTATCTATAATAATAGAATAAAGTAGTAATAATAATAATAATAATAATAATAATACAGCCTATACATAATAAAAGGGGGCTTATTCTTCTTTTCATTTCATGTTCACAATTTATTATCAAGAGCAATATCTATTAGAGTATTTTCAATAATACCAACAATAGGTATAATAATGATAAAGTAAGAGAAGTAATAAATAGTAGCAATAGTAGCAATAGTAGTGTAAGGTTCTTCAACATGGAGTTGTTGTGATCCAACGAACATAAGTAGGAAGAAACAAACAATAAGTGTACAAAGAATAATTGAGCAATACCTCGGAATTGAATACCTATAACACGAGAAGTATCTACAATAGGTAGAGCAAGTAGAATAAGTAGACTTATAAACATAGCGATAATACCAAGTAGTTTATTAGGAACACTTATCAGAATAGCATAATATGGAAGAAGATCAAATAATAATAAGATAGACTATGTCTTAGTTTACAGGCCTAGTGTATAGTCGTTTAACAGTTAAAAATAACGGCAGCAAATAATAAATAAATAAACAAGTTGAAATACGAGGGTATCTGTTTGCACCTAAAACTATATAAAAATCATTGCATTAACTAGGTTTTAAAAAGGTTTCTTAAAAAAATAAATACCATTCAGGAACACGTTAAAAATAACAATAATAATAATTGACTAGACTATTTATTCAGTTAAAACAAACTGTAGGGTGTTCAAGTTAGACAAAAATCTAATAGTCTTTGTACCTAATTAAAATACAAATAGAGATAGAACTAGTAGGAATGCAAATAAAAAAAACAGTTACATGATCTTTAAATACAAATTAAGGATGGAAAGCTAGTCGATCCATATTAGCCCTAATAGCTATAGGTTTATAACTTCCGTGTTCAATTAGAACAATAGGATGCTTTACAACTAGAGCTGCTAGAACAAAAGGTAGTAGATAATGTTGTGGAAAGAATCAGTGTAGCATTATTAACTTAAATCCACCTCAAACAACTATAAATAATTAATTAATTTCAAATTTAAAATTTTCTTTATTTACATAAAGTATAGACTATGTTATCATCTATTTAGTTTAGCTGTAGGGGTAAGACTAGCTGCCCTCTAGAACCGGACTTGAAATTTTACCATCATCCGGCTCCCCCTTAAATTACTTTGCTGAGATTGCATTAATTGAATTAATGACGTCGAGTTGGGAGAACGCTAGCATGAGTCTTGACAATACGATTTTTGGTATTTACTTGAGGATTCGGAATACCACTGGACCGATTACAATGAGCTGGTACGTAAGATCACTCCGATCTAAATGACCGGTGAAGCGCAGTATGATTAAGACCGAATTTATTCCGGTTCAAGACCTTTGGTTAAATCGCTGACCAACCTTATATCCCAATACCTCTTATGATAGAGGATATGGTGGTATTTACAAAGAGGTATATGTTTACGCTTAAACGCACCCGTTCATACTCCAAATGTTGCATTTCCTTTTCGAATTTTCTGTCTAACGTCCTTCACATATCTGAGGTGGTGCATTTGGATCTCAGAAGAGGTTCCACAGATTGCACACGCTTTGTTTATGTTGGACTCTGTTAGCTTTTTACTCCAACTAATATATAGAAAGTAAAGGTTTATTGGAGCATTGCGGTTTACTTTATAGTCATGACTCGCTTTTAGGGTCTGGGGTAGGAGTAGTTCTACGTCTGTCTTCGTACATTTTAGGGTTCGCCCGTATCTCTTGAACATGGTATGCATACTCCTTATTTTTTGTTTGCTTTTTGGCTAGGGTAAGAGCGCAACTTTTGTTGCAGGACTCAGATAACGGTTAAGAGCCTACTTCTATTTCCAGCGAAGGTGTAGAAGTTTAGTAGACCCCTAATCTTCATATTGTACAAGGCGATTATATCACAATGATCGTAGTTGATTAGGGCATTATTTGCTTTGCTGTACCTTGATAAATGTGAATATTGACATTTGGGTTGTATCGAGCGAATCCACTGTCCACCTGCTTCTTATAGATCTTACGGAGGTCGACGTACATTCTCATTCTAGTAGTCATTCGTCTTCTAAGATTCGATTTGGTTCTTAGCAGAGAGTTTTCACCATCTGTGCTCGACTACAACTCGCGCCTAGGAAACTTAAAGATTTTCTAGTATTGGTGATGAGCGTCTTCTTTTTGCTTAGGGTAAGACCACATTTATCGATTAAGAAATTACTTACTCTCTCTCTCTAATGTGTTGGCCGTAAAGCTTTGTTCCAATAACCATGATTACGAAATCGTCTGCATATCTCACGTATAATAGTCGTTTTAAGTTAGGGTCTTGGGAGTTGTAGGCCACCAACTTACGCATATTTATAAGGGCTTTACCCTATCTTCGGGCTTAATCAAACGTTGTCGTATATTTACTAGTGCCGCATATTTTGGGTTTATCTGTCTTTATTTACCTTTATTGAATCTGATTTTAAGATCAGCCATAAACTTATCAAGTTCGTTTAGATTGATGTTCGCAAGCAGCGGACTCAGTACACTACCTTGGGGCGTTCCTATGTCGGACTTGACAAGATTGCCGGTGTCAGGCTCGATGTATCCAGCTTTTAGGGCTTTTTGTATTAATTATAGAGTTATGGCACATTTTACCCTCTTTTTAACGAGGTCCATTATGATATTATGGGGGGATGGCGTAAAAACATTTGGAAATGTCCCCTTGTATTACTCATGGATAGTTTCCATTTTCCCCCTTGAAGATAGAGTACTTCTAAAGCAGATTGTACTGATCTTCCAAGTATGAAACCGTGGCTCTCATAAGAAAATAAGGGTTATCAGATCTGTTCTAATATAGTGGCGAGGGCTTTCCATGCTTTACTAGTATATAAAATCATATCAAAAATATTTATTTAAACGATTCAACTTGACATGTAAGTGAACTAAATTATTGTTATACTTACTTGGCACCCTTTTTTAAAATAAATCCCTAATTATAGTTTTAAATTACTTAGAATTTGAAGGTCTATATTCTGCTACTTTTCTGTACTCTCAATAGTTTAGATTACCTCTATGTAATACTTTATGCTGAAAGTTAAACAGAGGGATTTGTTTACGGTTCATAGCACTAAGTAATTTATAGGGGTCATCCTTGTTAAATGTTTTAAACTTAATTTGGAAGAGCTTAAATTTCTTGTAAATTAGACGCTCAATCTGAGTTTAAAATTTTATCAATATTATTCTTATCCATTTCATGGTTTCTAAAATCATTAATAACCTTAAATTGTGTAGAATCATAAAAAGTAAGATCAGTATCAGGGTCTTTCAAGTTCAAGTTCAAGTTCAAGTTCAAGTTCAAGTTCAAGTTCAAGTTCAAGTTCAAGTTCAAGTTCAAGTTCAAGTTCAAGTTAAAACCCCGCAGGCTCAATTTTTAAAAGCCTTTCTCATTGTTTTTAATTTATGTTTATACGCTAACGTCAAAGCACAGGATGCTCTTAGTAATCAAATTATATATCCTAATTTAGGACGATTTGATGCGAATGAGTAATAATTTAAAATACCATTTACTTTCGAATTGTATCATCTAAGTATGGTGTAATGAGGATGGTTAAATAAACTAGTTCTTCCTTTAGGAAACACAATATTTAATATTTTTCTTTTGGCTAATCCATTTTCAATTAGTTTTGCTAATTCTTTGATGGGAGCTTTTTCAAGAGAGATAACATGGGCTTTTTCCAAGTACCTGTACCTTTATCATATACTACATAATCTTTATTAGGATTATTGCTGATTGTACCCCATTTAAAGTGTTTTCTCATATTTGTAATTAGCGTTTTGTCTTTATTTAGAGTTAATCCCTTTTTAAAAAAAGTTGTTATATTGTCTCTAATCTCCACACATTCCGTATGTGATGCACTGACTAAATTTACGTATTTATACGCATATTTTATGTAGTACATTCTTATAAAAGAAGTCTCCATATTATGATATGAATTGATTTTACGCATTTTAACTAGATATTGTACTGCAAAAAAAAATATTCTTTATACTCGATAGCTTTCTTACGTAAGTATTGAAGGTTTGTATATTAAGGGTTTTGTTTATTATTTTTCCCTCTATTAAAAGTGATAAAATAGTTTTCCATGTATTTATACAAAATTCTAGGACAATATTAGCTAACAAAAGAAGCCTAAAAACAATAGGGGTACAAACTGTTCCTTGCGGAGTACCTATTTTATTTTTAATTATATTATCGTCTTTATTAATAGGATATGCAATTACTTTATCTATAAGAGATCTTATGTTAGGACATCCTAATATTTTATCTATCTCTCTTCTGATAATATTATGAGGAATAGAGTAAAAACATTTCTCAATATCACCTTGAATAACTCATGTAAAACCTGCACCTCTTAATTTAATTTCACTTAAAGCATCAAGGGTAGATTTTGTAGGTATAAACCCAAAAGAATGTTTACTGAATAAAGGTTCGTAGGCAGCTTCTAAGATAACTCCTATTGCTTTTTGTACTATTTTATGTGTGTCTCTAGGTGACGTTATACTGAGAGTACGTATTTTACCTTTTGCTATTGGTATTTCTTTAAATCTAGCAGGTGTAAATTGAAATTCTACACTATGCAAACTTTTCGCTAGTTTAATTCATCATTTTCCATTAAGGCCATCTAACTTGTAATTATCTATACCTTAGTCAAATTACCAGGCTTACTTGTATTATCTTCGTAGCAAGCTATTAAAAAGTATGGATCTGAGAATATCTTAATTAAATTATAATATTTTTTATTTTCGTTTTTATATTTCTTCATTCTTTGACTAATTTATGCAATTAGGTTCGTCTTAGTTTTACTATTGGTTTACGCTTATTAGGCTTATTTTCATCGCCAGCATTGATGTTATTAAATCACTATGATCCTTCTCGTCTGATTCATAATTTAAATCAGTTTCGATACTACGATCTTTCCGACCCCTCGTACCAAGATTATTAAATGTATGCTCAGCGGTTACTTCCACTAGTTCCGTTTCGTCTATTTTTAATGTCCTTGTATCTTTAGAACCTTGCGTTATTAACATTATCCTGATTATAATTATATTTATATTCATAATTAGGTTAACTACTGTATGGTAGTAGCTAATACTATTTTGTCAATATAATCATCGCGAGATATTTGAGTATAATTTAGTATTAAGTTGAGGACAGATTCCGCTTAGAACAACAGGACTATCTTTTAATTTTCCCTTTAACGTTTTTCAAATTTCTTAACGTATTCTTGGTTAATTCCACAAATATTATCTATTATGTTTCACGGTAAACACTGTATAATCTCTTTCCATGTCGCTATCCATTTTCTGAGTTTATTAGACTTGCCTGAAACGTGACACTTAGTGGTAATTATAATGATGTATAAAACACCACTTACTAAAATAATTAGTATATTGTCCAATATAATTATATTTCGACACACGGGTGCACTCTCTTTGAGATGTTATACATAAATAAATGCTAGATCAACATTACATGTATAGTGCATGGCTAGAAACACTCCTGTTAGATTTTTAATTCCAAGACAAGCACCTAGTAGTGATCCAAATTTTCAGTTATAAGAAAGATTAGCAGGTTGTGGTGAATCAACCATATAACTATTCAAAAGTCCAAGAATTGGTTGAGTTTTTATAAGTCGCATTTTAAATAAAAAGTTTTATTAATTTATAGTATTTTATTATTTTAACCATATTGGTTTAATATGTAAAGTTATTACTAAGAGTTTTAATACCTTAGAACAGTATTTATCATATCCTATTTTCCCCCAAAGGAGTTGGACCTTTATATCGCTTTAATCGGAAGCACAATCTACCATTGAATTAAGGACACTAAATTATAGTTTACCTATAAAAAGGTATTAATTGTATTAATATATTAAATAAAATAACTTAATTTTTAATCATTTATTTATTTTTTAATAATACTCATACTCATACTCATACCTCATTTATTTATTTTAAGGTAAATAGAAATTAGTTATTATTGACTATCAACTCAAGATAGAAATTCTTATGAACTTACACATTCAATTGGTGCTGGTATGAAACCAGGATATACTCCACAGATTTCCGATATTTGTACATAAAATACACCTTTTCGATCAATTAGAAATGATGCCTCATTTACCCCTCCAGTAATATAACCGCTTTTAATTTCCAAGTGATGGAATAGCAAAGGAATGAATAACATCTGTAAAAATAAATCTAATATGTGTATCAATAGGTAGTACAATTCGATTATCTACATCAAGTACTCGAACTTGACCTATTTCAAGATCTGATACAGGGATTATGTATGAATCGAACTCAATTGATTCTCCAACATCATTAATAAAATCGGAATATTCAACTGATCAATATCAGTTATGATCTATAACTTTAACAGTTAGTGAAGGTGATAAAATTTCGTCTATAAGATAAAGTAGTTTAAAACTAGGAAAAGCAATTGCAATTGCAATTAGTACTAGTGCAGGTTTAATTGTTCATACTAGTTCAATTAGTGTACCATGATTAGCAAATTTATAAACAATTGCAGATTTTTTACTATTAAAATTTACAATAACAGATGAAAGAACTCATAGTACACCAAATAGAATAACTACTAAATAAAAATTTTAATCATGTAGTTGAACAATACCTTCATGTGTAGATGAAGCACTATAATTTTATTTATTTTATAGTTTATATTTAGCATTAGCATAAGCAGAATAAAAACAGCAATATTATTTATGTTTATTACTTATTATTAATAAGATTTAAGTAATTTAATAAGAATTAAAGGAATCGAACCTTTATTATCGTTGTGTTAAATCGGTATTCTAACCGTTGAATTTAATCCTTTAAATTTTAGTTTCTTAATTTATTATTCTATTTTGTGCTATATTTTACAAAGAAATAATTACTATTTAGTGTATATATACAAATATAACAACACACACCTATAATATAGAATAATTTATTCTAATACAATGCAATAGTTTAATATAGAATAACTAATACAATGCAATAGTTTAATATAGGATAATTAATACAATGCAATAGTTAAAAGGGAAATTAAAAATTAAATTATTGTAGATTAATTGCATCCTTAATGTAAGATGCTGTTTGTACTACAAATACATAACTTTTATTAAATAATACAGCTACTTTTATAGTAGTAATACCAATAAATAGAGTAAATGGGATTAGAGTAATTACAGCAATTAGTTTTGAACCTGTAAACATTGGTGATAGGAAACTAACTAGAATTTTAATTAATACATGACCAGAACTAATACTTGAAAATAGTCGAACAGCCACTGAGAAAGCTCGAGCTGAATAAGAAACAATTAGTTTAATTGGTACTAGTAGAGGTACTAGTGCTAGTGGTGTTCCAGATGGAACAAAGAATGAAAAGAAATGAATTCGGTTAATTTTAACTCCAAGTAGTGTTACACCAATGAAAATAGTTACACTTAGTCCTAGACTAATAATAACACTAGTTACAATAGCAAAACCATAAGAAAATTTAGCTACACTAATTAGAATGAAAAAAAATAGTGTATACATAAATGGTAGATACACTTCACCTTTGAACCAATTTGAGATTTAACTATTGAATGAATTGATGAAAAACTACTTTCAATTGCAATACTAAATCGATATGAAATTAGATTAAGACCTTCTTTATCATATATAGTAACAATATGCATGGATACAATTAGATATGTAACAAGTGCTATATAAAATTCAAGATTTGTTAGTGAAAAAACACTATCAGTAATATTAGGTGCTGTTACATTAATTAGACCTTTAACATGAAATTGTTCAAGAGGAGAAAAATATACAAACATAACAATAGTTATTTATTTTATTTAAATTAATTTTTTATATTAAATTTTATTAAATATATTGAGTTAGTTTTTTTACTTTTTATTTAAATTATTAGTTACTTTATTATTTATTGGGTTAATATATCAATATTTTACTTACTGTTTTAATTTATTATTTTTTATATTTGTAGCGAGTTAATTCCACAATTAGGACTACTTCTTTATAGACTAGTTACCTTTATTTTACTTTACTCAAGAGCTTTCCTTTATTGTTATTATTTACTTATTTAGTAATTATAAATGATTTAATTCAAACTTTTCTATAATAGGCCTTAATTTTATAATAACACAAGAAAACAAAATACTAAAATAACTAAAATTACCTTAATCTAACATGACTTAAATTACCTTATTTATTAAATTTTTAATATTCCAAGCTTGGTGTGCACTAATTTAGAAAAGGTGAGGGCGGGGGAGTCTCCTTGGTTCTTTCTTCTTTTGATAAAGTGTATAAAAGTATTTAAATCAATCAATATTCTCAAATAAAAAATAAAGTAATAAAAGTATTTCAATCATACAACAATTAACAAAAG
>Ga0157363_1007301_pt1 | contig 10460 bp, 2 predicted proteins | sample AttsexASBM1_FD_111477 | JGI IMG/M metagenome (GOLD analysis project Ga0157363, IMG submission 111477) | Fungus gardens microbial communities from leaf cutter ant in Ribeirão Preto, State of São Paulo, Brazil - Atta sexdens ASBM1 | ecosystem: Host-associated > Fungi > Mycelium > Unclassified ...
CATTTTAGAAGGCCAAATGTTAACGCTTTAAAACCACAAAAAGGCGAGAAGATATATAAAATTTAAATTGTTATTTCGGTTGTATCAAATCTAAAGCTCAGAACTTTTTTGTACACCTAATACTAATAAATTACTAATATTGAATTTGTTTTCCATTTTTACATATTACAATATTATTATTATTATTTATTTAAGAATAATGTATTTAAGAATAGTTTTATTATATTTAATTGTTACTATGCGACGAGACCTCGTTATAAATTTTCTGTTTAACAAGATTATTTATTTGTTGATGCGAATATCTCTCGTTTGTGATTTCGTTAGATATTACAATTTTGCAGTCTTACTTTTGCAGCTTATTCTCTCTCTCTCTCTCTCTCTCTCTTTCTCTGAATTTCCAGCCTTATTTTTTGTGCATCGATTTTGTTATCGCGGAGAAGGCGTTTTGTTTCATACTACGTGTTACATTATGCATAAGTCTACCTACTCATACGCTATCTCTTCTCTACGAACCTTCGCTCTTGTTCGAGCACGTGCAACGGCTTATGTACAGATATAGTAACGACGCATGTAGCGGGCTTGGAACACGATTAGTATCTCTGAAAGTATTAAATCCACAAAACTTAAAATAAAAGTTGTAAAATTGCATAAAGTGAGATATATTTCGAGTAAAATATAAAACTTTTAATTGAGTCAAAGACAAATTTAACTTCTTCATTATACATCTTCCACTTATAAAGTGTCTTGCTCCAAAATTAATACTTCAACAGAAGTTGATATATCAGGTTTTGCATATATCTTGTTTTGTTATGCACGACATGATTCGGTACAATTTGTTACGCGAATTTAATCTTTTTCTTTAATAATATGTAACTATTCATGAAACCATCGTTCGTTTGCATACTGAAGCACAGAGTGACGTTGAAGTTAATATTTAAACATTGTTCCATCGTTGGTCATTTTTGATTAATTATTTTATTAAATCCAATACATATATAAATCCTTAATAAGAATACAAATACTGACATATTATAAAATTGGTTTTCTGTAATATATGTTTTATACATATAAACTATTTCCAACTTTCGATATTAATTTTTTATAACTAAAATTTAAATTGTTGATTTATTAAAGTCTACTTGAAATTTATTGACGAAACAAATTTTATTGGTTTTGAAAAACTAATTTATTAAAATATTACAATCATATTTATATTTTTATAAATAAATGAAAAATTATTATTATTTTTTTATTGATAAGTTTAAAATTTTTTTCCATGTGATAATATTCAAAAGAAGTAATGGTGCTTTTTAATACGTTACATTTTACAAATACTAAATTTTAATAAATTTTTTAAAAATAGTTCTAAATATTTATTAAATGTAAATATTTACTTGATACAAGAATTATTAATTTTATTTTACTATTATTTGTTATTACATAAATATCTATTTACTGTAAGTAAATATTTACTTATTATTAGTACTATTCAAAGAAATAATTTTAAGATTTAATAATTTTTTTTCAGTATATACGTATATTATTGATTATTTCATCGAATTTCATTTAATGATACATACAATACTGAAATTTATCAAAGATATTTTAGGAACAAATCTTTTAATAAACTTGGCTTATTTTTAACTGTTTAACATTTGTATAAATTGCATGAGATATCTTGATAGATAAAATATTCTCAAAAAAATCCTAGACACAATGCGAAAAAATATCTTTAGATATCTATAGAAATTAGTTATTTTTCTCACAATAAATTCGAAGAAAATGCATCATATATGTATTATAAAGTACGATTATCCACCTTCGATGCTTATTTCATCGCATTTATCTAACGCATAAACATACGCTGCACAAGGAAGATATTTAATACTTTAAAATCCTTAGACATAATACAAGGGAATAGCGATAGCGATAGAAATAACACGATTTTAACCTATCAGAAACTATATTTTGGTATATCCGATTTCTGATAGGTTGAAATCGTGTTATCGCTATCGCTATTCCCTTGTATTATGTCTGAAGTTTTAAAATATTAAATATCTTCCTTGTTATATTCATGCGTTAGATAGATGCGATCAAACAAGTTAGAATCAAAAGTAGTTATAATATAAGTACATAGGTACATGATGCATTTTCTTCGGATTTATTGTGAAAAAAATAACTTTCTATAGATATAGAAGATAAGATAAGAATCAATATAATTGCAATCGAATATTTCTTTAAACAATCTTATAATACATTGAACTGTTACTCGTATTATTTATGTATTTATTTTATTATTTACCTTTGTTCACTGTCATTCTACTAGCTAAGAGACACACAAAGCAATACATTTGAAACTTCACTGATAAAGTTCAGCTGAACAAAAAACTATTTTTCTCGAAAATTTACATGACACTGTTGAAATGCACCGGATGCCTGAAAATGACAAGTATATTGAAAAAGTACAAATGATTATACTGCACGCGAGTCATGAAATTCTATGATGAGACGTACGTGGCGTCTTCACTTGCATAGCATATTGACGGATCTAAAACCGATTGTTGTATATTTAGACAATAGATTCTTTAGAATCAAAATTTCTTCATTTCTCTTATTTATAAAGTTTATAAAGTATATATGCGTATTAAATCTTTAAAAATCTAAAGCTACAGTTTGGATGCAGGTGATTATGTTTTATTATTGCTGTTATAATCATATCGGCGAAACTTACGTCTTTCACGAGGTAGATTCCGGCGAAATTGGAAAGCGTTCTAAATGTCATCTCGGCCATAAAGCCTTCTCTCCTGATTCCGAAGCGAGTCTTTTTGTCCACTGATCCGTCGCATCTGATTTCTACGTCCGTTCACATACGAAATCGATCAAGTCCCAAAACGAGTCCTACATAGGTAGTATTGAGATTTTCAAGTTTTCTCTCAAATATTGCTAGGAATTGCATCTCTCTCAATTGAAAAATCATTACTACTGAACGAATAAAAATAACAGGACCCTTCATTTTAATACATTTCAAGTTTTAAAGTGTTTCTTCATTTACTTTAATTTATTATTTGTGAACTAAGCGTAATAAAATTGTTTACTATTCTTCAATTCAATTTTTGAGAAAGAGCTTTAATTAAAATCAGAAAAGAAATTGGCATAACGTGTCCAGCTAATTCTTTTATTTTTATATTTTTTGTTTTTTATCCATTTTTCAACGGAAATTTCCTCACTAAAACAAAAATATTTCTTTTTTCATTGGCATTGGGGATTGGCGTAAAAATAGATGGCGATTCTTTTTCTATTGAGAAACGCAAGTTCGTTATTCTTGTAGTCGCAGTACGCTAAATTAAATTATTCCCGCGAGCATTGTCACTCATATTCCCTTTTTTTTTTCCTCGTAGATCTGCGCGCAAAAGTTATGTGTAGTTGCATTTCAATGGATTTATTGATTCATTCATTTCAATGCATTTGAAACGTATGTCATACGTTTATCGACGAGTCGGTTACGTTTATTCGTACAACAAACCAACTCGCAGTTAATCTGAGTATTCCAGTTTAAATGACAGATTATTTCTTTTTTCTTCTCATTCGAATGCAAGTGGATGAGATCTTTCAAAAGACGTTACTTTTCGCGTTGATTTCTGGCTCCCATCTTGTACAAATCCTGATAAAATATTTATGAAAAAGATAAAAAGGATGGGATTACTTCATGAATATCATATGAGATTATTTTTAAAATTTACCTGACGCACTAAAAATGTATATTATCTTTTTAAGTAAAAGAGAAAGAATTTCGAAAGAAGATAACATTTACTTTTGATACTTGCTGTAAGAAGAATAATCCAAGGTAATATCCAAGTTACATATGTAATTATAATTTAAAAACTGGAAATACAAAAAATATATAGAATAGACTAACATATACATATAATATAAATGCAAACTACATATATGTAATAATTACAATGGAATATTAGCTTTATTAAAATAATTACCGCTGTTTCGAATTTGTTCGTCAACAATATGATTGCGATGTCAATATTGCTGCATTTTCTCAAATAGTTAGAAATTAAATTCTTCGATATATCGACCTAACAATATATAATATAATTGACATAAATTTCAATCATAACTAATTTACATACACTACCGCTCAAAAGTTTCAGCATATGTCTTATGTTTTCGCTAACAACTCTAATTTTTCATTTGTAAGATGGATTGATGAAATAGAAAATTTATCAAATATATATTCTCTTATTTTCGGCCACAGAAGTCAATAGAGTTATAAATTATCAAAAAATAATAAACAGAAATTTAAATAAGCTTAAATAGACAAATATTATTATATGTTTGAATGAAATATAAATTATAAATTTTCCGTTAAATACCGATAATAAATGCTTGGATATTGTGATGATTTACAACAAGAGAATGGAAATAATGTATATTTTCGCAGAAATTAAACGCCAGATAATTAATTACGCCAGATAATTAAATATATATTTTTGATTAAAACTTAAAGAATTTTTCGATAATGCCAAGAATTTTACTTCCATTATTGAAACCAAGGAAATGAAGCTAGAGAAATAAGAAATCTGAGAAAAAAGTTCTTTTTTCCTAATTTTGAAAATGTAATAATAAATTAAAAACGTTATGCATATAAACTGTATTTTGTTTTTTACGTATTTTATGAAATTTCTATAAATGGAAAATATGTTGAAACCTTTGATGATAGTGTATATAATCGAAATTCACTATAAATGAAATATTAATTATCAAAATGATTATCATCGTTCGGAATTTACTTTTCAGCAATGTAACCAACGTGTTTGCTATATTGTTGTTCACATTGCTGGGAAATACTTCAATATTATCGCCCTGTAATATATGCTACAATTCAATAAATACACATTTCGCTTACGCGGAGCAACTTTTATTACTTTTTGGGAAGAAACATTTTTGCATAAAATTTTCGATTTTATATGTCGCGTTTGTTTTACTCGCGAATCGCAAGACGGTTCGCTGCGAATATTAAAGTGAGAATTGAAGTCGAAATCTGACCACGCGTGCGTGACGAGTTCGATTTTCGATGGATATGCGAAAAGGAATTACATCGATCATCGCGTTCTATTTATTCGCGGAAAAGAATTGCAAAAAAAAAACAAAAAGATCGATATTGCACGAAAAATATTACGGTTTCAATTTCTGACGATGAACATCCTAACCTCAAAAAAAATAATCCTCTTTTGGCACTCATCCGTTTATTCGTGAGCGTCAAGGAAATCTTCCACGCGGTTCTTATGAGACGTTATTATCCGGCGCCTGCTCGTTCGGCGTCTGAATTACACGCACCACGAAGCCGACCAATGCTAATAAAAACCGGATTGAGAACCGGTAGAATTCGCGATTTTTATGAACTGCTACACGTCTCTGCATCTGGTACATGGTTGTGCCGCCTTCGCGATTTTCACGACAAAAATTTACAAAACTTATTGTGGAAAATGAAACAACACAGAAATATTCTCGAAAGAAGTTCAAGTTGATAGCATCTTCCCATAAAAATTTAAGTGACTTTTTATGGCGCAACTCCTTAATTTACGATCTAAAATGATCTTAAGGAAATTAAAGGAAAAATAAAAGTGAATAACTCGCTAATTAAGCTTTTGATGAAAATTTTATGGATATTGAATGTGAATCACACAAAAACACACGGAGAGAATTTTCTCTTGAAATTTATCCTAAAATCATATTATGGTAATCATGGAACAACATAAGATTTAAAATTTTATGTAATTCTCTTTGATTTATTAATATTTTAATAATAAAATATAAAATATGTTTGATTTATTTTTTACTAAAAAGCATAGTAAAATTTCAATAATTTTAAAATATGTTAAACAGTTTATGAATTTTTAATGTTTTACTTAGAATGAATAATTAATAATTAATATTGTTTTAATAAATTTAATGTTTTAAATAGATGGAAATACTGACAAACATATAAAATATTTTACTTTAACTTAAATGTAACTAAATGTAAACGATAAATCGACTTATTTTTTAATGTGCGAATCTAGTTCATGCTATTTTGAATATAATAACTATAATTTGAATCTGTTTACCTAAATCAACTGTCCTCGAAACTTTAATTATTAATAATTTTTTAACTAGAAATGTGCAAACGAAAAATTGATTTGTTGCGGAATATATAAACAAAAATCGATTGAGACTATAGTTAAATCTAGTTTGCTCGTAATTGGAGGATTAATGTGAAATTAATCCTCCTAAAATTGTTTGCCTAATAACTTTTTCACCAGAAGTGTGCAAACGAAATGTGCATGCATGTGCAAACGATAAACAATCGTATGAGCTATAGCAAGTTAATTTTTTCAAAAGTTGGTTGCGCCAACTTTACATTGGTTTTACGAAGTACATTATAAATATTGTGTATTAAAACAATTTATAATTTGTTTTGTAATTTTTACTACATATTTATAAAATGACTTTTGTTTTAGAACATTAAGAGAACGTTTTAGAAATTCCTATCATTACTATAATAATTACATATATAATAGTTTGCCAAATTGTCCCACGTTTATTACTAAACATGATAAAATTTATAACGAATTTTAAAATGTAAATGAAAATGAAAATGGTAAAATGTAAATGAAAAATCCTCTCCGTGTACAAATCTTGTTAATTTTTTTATGTGTATGATTCTGCGACTCTACTGCTAGTGAAACTGAATGTATTTGCAAAATTGAAATTTTATGCTGAATTTAAAATCATGTTTTTATTTTATATGTGAATGTATATCAGAATTTAAACATTTATCACAACTTATTTTTAGATGTTGCGCAATTTTTTACTGGAGTATGTTCCAGTTCTTAGAAAAGATTCGAAAATCTTTTTATACATTCATAAAATCTATTTGCGTCTTATTCATGTTACATGTATTAGAATATACTTAAAAAATGCAGAAATATCAAAAACATTGTATTAAAAAATACTAATGGTTGTGATTTATCTCTCATTTCCTGTTTTTTCATTTCTGCCTGTTTGAAATTGCTAGGATTGTTTTGCTTCAACATAGCTGTAAGATAATTAAAACATGTGATATGCGAGAAAATGTTATTTTATAAAGCATTATCTACTATAAAGTGAATATATGAGAAATTGACCTTTGAAATTGCACGATAAATGATTGTAGTGAAATCAAGTTCAAAATAATGGCTTCATCACGTTACAACACTTATAGTAAACTTAACATTATTGCGCTAGTAAAAAAAAATTCTAATTACGTAAGAGAATATCTCGTTAGGTTCATTCTTTTCAGCTGCATCCTCCTTTGCATCTGTTACTTTTTTTTTTAGTCTCTTTAAATGAGCATACACTCTCGTTATGTTTTACAGAGAGAGAGAGAGAGAGAGAGAGAGGGGGGGGAGACAGAGAGAGAGAGAGAGAAAGAGAGAGACTTTTCTCATTACAAAGCGAGAGAAGCGAGGCAGTTATGTTAGTGCCTCTCCTTTCACACATTCGAATATCATATCTTCTTAATTTGGAATTGTTGGACGTTCGAAATTTTTTTTCGTGCCTGCAAAATTAATTAATATATAAGCAAATGAAATTTAAAATGCTTACGAGGATCATAGCATGACGAATCTGCATACATCATTCTCTTATTTTAAAAATGACATAATTAAAAAAATTAAGTTTTTTAGAAAAGGAGAAAAACAGAGAATTATTGACTAATCACATAATATTTAAAAAATACATATATTTTTAGAAATATCATCAAATGTCATTTTTATCAATTTCATTTTACAACTCTTAAAAAATCATCCTTTTTAAGTTGTGATGATGTTTGATAGCCTATAAAATTATAACCAATTCAAAATAATTGATTGAAAATAATGTAATTTAAAATATCACCAACAGTTTATGCTTATTTTGATCAGCTAAAATGACTAAATTCAAAATGAAACAATTTTTTCATCTAATTTTGTTCACCAAACTGACTTTCAACTTTAAATGTTCTTTGTAGTTCTCCTTTTGTTTACAAGAATGATAACTCAAAATGTGTCATTCTTTTAAAAAGTATTAGGATCTCTTTGAAAACTTTAAGAATAACATAAATGCTATTTGGATAGATTCGAAGTTAAGTTAGTTTATTTTTAGTGATTAATGTAAAGTAATCTTTATTTAACTTATTCATGGTAATATAACTCGAAAATCATATTATTTTAGGTGTGGTTAAGTAAGAGAACGATATGCATTTTTCGACACTTCGTTTTATACTTTCCAATGAACTTTTGTCTTTTTTATTTTATTAAGAAAGACACTCTTTACCAAATAATTTTCTGTCTGTTTAAACATCTCTGATGAATTCTCCAAATCATTCCGGCGCATCACGTGCAAATGAATGCAATTGGTTGTGACATTGTTCTGTCCTTCATCGATTCTGAAATCTCGAATCGAAATCAAATTAAGTATGCTTTTTTTTCTACAAAGAAGACTTTATTTTATGGTACACGCTAAGTACTTCTTTCATTTAAATAAGGAGATCCTTAAAGACAAACTTTCTTTTCTTACTTTTGTCCTCTTTTTTTTTAATTCTCTTTCAATCTTACTCTTGAGTCTTGTTCAATCGTCACACCTCCGTTAGTTATATTGTTACGTAGATATTCAAGAGGACTTACAAAGAGATTATCTAAAGTATGTCTCGTGGCGACATATTATTTTGAGTGTCTGTTCCAGGTTTAACTGTGCTTCTTTTCCATTATGAAAGATTGGAAGTGTGCATTAAATGTGATTATCGTTCTCATTTCACGTTATTTTAATTCGGATTGGGGCGTCCGGATTTTGCGATATCGATTATTCATCGGCGAAATGATGAATGACTAACATTCATAATTTGATTCGATCGCACAAGTTGCAATCCGTGTTCAAAATTTTACGTTTCTGCTAAATCGGAATATCGAGTAATATGCTTGTACTGATGTCACTGATATTAATAACTTTCTATTACATTGTGCTTTCTATACTAATTTCTTCATTGATTTGCAATATCATGACGCATTTCCCATTAGACTAATCGACTAATTCACCTAGAGAAACAGAGAGACTTATCCGCGATTATGTATTTATATAATTTGAAATTTTACATAGCTGAGAAGAGATTTTGAAAATTGAAGTAAATTTTCTTCAAGTAAAGCAAATATTGATATATATAAGGAAGCAAATTCACTCGCACTCGTTGAATTCACTCACGTCTTTTAAAACGAATTTGTACTGTTAATAATATCTGTCCAACATTAAATAAAGAATAAATCAATCGGTCATTGAACTTGACATCGAACATGATTCATCCGTTTTATTAATCATCATGTAAAGAAATACGATGCTACGTTCACGAGAGTGGTCTATTTCTGATCATGATGCTTACAAGACGCTCTTAATAAGACGCGGAATTTCATACGTGCATTGCTCCGATAATAATTAAATAGCAGTAATGCTCGATAAGAATCTGAAGTATTCTCACTTGTCCATTTGCAATTCTTATTGCAAATAGTAGATAATTCTTCATAATTATGTAAATTTTATATCTACATGAATATCATAATTGAATTAAAGATGTATGTGTCATATCTAAAGACAATTTAATATAACCGAAAATATAAAAATTTCATTAATTTAATTTATTAAATTATTCTATTACGTCTATATATCAGCGTAAAATTTAAACATTATTCTCTCATTACATGTATAATTTAAAAGTTATTAAATTTTTTGTTTGTTTTAATTTTTATGCGAAATTGCGTTTTGTGATACTTATTTGCAAATTTGATACTTAACGATATTTGATACATAACGAAGTAAAATTAAGAATCAAATTTTACACTTTACTGATAAAATAAAAATAAAAATATTCGTACAAAAGTTTATTTGAACTTACTCATTTAAAAGTTATTGACTTGAAACTGCAGACAAAAATAAATTTTTTATTAATTAATTATTAATTATTAATTAATTAATTAATTAATTTTTTAAACATTTTATTGCATAAAATTTATTATGAAGCAAATTTGTTACTTCGTTTTTTACAGTTAATTTCAGAACGTATTTACAGGCCAATATCATCTTTTTAAAATGATATTGGTCTACACTGTAAAAATAAAATGTTAATTTTAATTATGTATAGTGGGCTTAATAGTCCATTATACATATAAACGTATAGTGGGCTTTTTAAAACATACAAAAATGTTATAATTAACATATTTGTGTTAATTTTTGCATGTCTCAAAAAGTCCACTATGTATCTATAAGATAAAATTAACATTTTATTTTTTTATAGTATATATTATATATTTTAGTATATATTTTATAGTATATATTTTTTTATAGTATATATTATATATTTTAATATATATTTTATAGTATATATTTTTTTATAGTATATATTA
>Ga0157363_1007303_pt1 | contig 10460 bp, 15 predicted proteins | sample AttsexASBM1_FD_111477 | JGI IMG/M metagenome (GOLD analysis project Ga0157363, IMG submission 111477) | Fungus gardens microbial communities from leaf cutter ant in Ribeirão Preto, State of São Paulo, Brazil - Atta sexdens ASBM1 | ecosystem: Host-associated > Fungi > Mycelium > Unclassified ...
AAGGAGCGGGAGGGGGCTGACCACGAGGAGGAGGGAGGGGCGGTGGCTGAGAGCGCTGGTGGCCTGGTGTGAGTGGCAGGGGCTGGTGGCCTAGTTGCTGACTTGACTGGTAGCCTGACTGGTGGCCTGACTGCTGGCCTGGTTGGTGTTGACCTGGTTGGTAGCTTGACTGCTGATTTGGCTGATAACCTGACTGGTGGCCTAGCTGTTGACTGGGCTGATAACCTGACTGCTGGTCTGGCTGGTCACTTGGCTGATAACCTGATTGCTGGCCTGACTGGTAACTTGGCTGGGGGAGAGGACGGAGAGTCCTGGGAGAATCATGACCAACATCACCAAGCTGAAGAGGCGCGGGTCGCTTGACACCAGGCCGCGACACAGAGAGCATGCGTTTGCGCAAACGCTTGACGGCGCTGTGTATGCGCAGGCGTTCTCCAACACTGACAATGCCCAGCTCCTTGAGTGTCGGCTGGTCAAGCTCGAGAAGGAGATCACCGCGGATATCGTGTGCCCTGAAGACGTCGGCATGGTGGGCACATTTGCAGGCTGCAAGCCACCGGGCAGTGTGGTCGTCGGACCAGGACTTGAGATCGTCGGCAAAGGCGATGCCCGGAGGCGAGTCCAGGAGAGGAGTCGTGGGAAACGGAGGATGCTGGCCGCGAACAACGAGCAGCTGTGTCGGCGACACGGGAGGCGACATCAAAAAGTCTCGTTGTCACACCAGTCACAGACCTCTCTCTCTCATCTTTCTTTCTCTCTCCCTCCATGCGGCTTCCGTCCGCTCTCGCTATCCTCCCCCTCCTCGCACGGGCCTCACCATGGCGCCCCGACCTTGTTGACTGGAACCTCAATGTCAACCAGCACGCCCTCTCTCCTCTTGACTACGATGCAGAGCGTCCCAACTCCTCTTACACTCCTTCTCCTTCCAACTGGCGTGCTCTCCCCGTCTACACCATCCTCCTCGACAAGTTTGCTGACGGCGACCCCTCTAATAACGACTTCTTTGGCACCCCCTACGAGTCAGACTTTCGGGAGACTCAGCTCCGCTATGGTGGTGACCCACTTGGCCTCGTCGACCGCCTCGACTATCTCCAGGGCATGGGTGTCAGGACCATCTTCATTTCTGGTACCCCCTTTCTCAACATGATCTGGCAGGCGGACAGTCAGTTCTCTCTCTCTCTCTTCCCGTGTTCCCTGTTTATCATTCCTTTAGGTTATTCTCCTCTCGATTTCAGCGTCCTCGATCCTCACTGGGGCACAATCGCCCACTGGCGCACCCTCATTGACCAGATTCATGCCCGTAACATGTACTTCATGTCAGATTTCACTGTCGGCACTATGTCCGATCTCATCGCTTTCCAAGGGTCCGTCTCCATCCCTCTTCGGCCCCCATCTATCCCCTGACTTGATCCCAGGTTTCTCAACGCCAGCGCTCCTTTCAACCCTGCTGAGTACAATAGTATCTGGAAGCGCCCTAATTACATGCCATGGAATTTTACAGAGTATCGTGACTTTACCGTGAGCCCATTCCTCCATCCCCCTTGCCCGCTTTGACTCCCCTATTCCAGATCCACAATCAGCGCAACACCTCATGTGTCATGCCTGCCTTCTGGGATAACTCCGGTGCTATGCTTCAGATCCAGGCTTCCGACGGCTGCATGGCTTCTGATTTCGACCAGTTCGGCGACATGGAGGCCTTTGGTGTCCATCCCGATTGGCAGCGTCAGTTAACAAAATTCGCCTCTGTTCAAGACCGTCTTCGTGAATGGCGTCCGGATGTCATGGCCAGAATTCAAGTCTTTGCCTGCTTAGCCATCAAGGCCCTCGATATCGATGCCATTCGTGTTGATAAAGCTACCCAAGTCACCCTCGATGCTATTGCCTCCTGGTCTGCCAGCACCAGAGCCTGTGCTGCCAAGTACAACAAGCCTAATTTCTTTATCTCTGGCGAAGTCACCGGTGGCGACACCTTTGGCTCTCTCTACATGTACGTCAAACCGCTTAATCATTTCGGTTCTAACTTTGATTGACAACCGTGTCAGCGGACGTGGTCGCACACCAACACAACTTCCTCCGGGCTTCTTGGCAGCTGCCAACATCACTTCAGATCAAAATCAGTTCTTTCTACGTGAGGCCCCCCTGAATGCCCTAGATGGTGTTGCTTTCCATTACTCCATCTATCGCTCTCTCACGCGTTTTCTTGGCATGGATGGAAACCTTCAAGTCGCGTATGATATTGATGTCAACTTTGTCACGGCCTGGAATCAAATGTTCGTTGACAATGATTTTATTAATCCTCGTTCGGGTATCGTAGATCCCAGGCATATGTATGGTACCAGTAACTTTGATGTCTTCCGGTGGCCCAGCCTGGAGAATGGAACAGCGAGAAGCGCACTTGCCACGTTCATCACTTCTTTGGTCATGCCAGGAATTCCTTTGGTGGGCCCCGATCATGCTTATGTTTGGAACTGCGTCTGAGCTCATTCCAGCTGTTTTATGGCGAAGAGCAAAACTTTTATCTCTTCGATAATGGTGCTTCCAATTATCTTTACGGGTAAGGCTTGGCACAGAATCCATCTATTCTCAAAGCTCACTTGCGCCCACAGTCGACAAGCCATGTCCAGCAGTCTCGCCTGGAAACGCCATGGTTGTTATCACCTGGGCTCAGAACAATACTTCAACAGGCCTCTCGACAAAGCACTTGTCGGCTGTTACGACGACTGGAATGCTCTCGATCACTTTGATCCCACGACTGACTCCCGACGACTTTTTAGCCGTTTCTTCCATCTTCGCACCATCTACGGTGCCCTCCAGGATGGGTTCAACCTCGTTCAGCGTGGAAATTGGACCTCTTGGATCCAGCGACCTGGTTCTAATAATACTGGCACGGAAATGGGTTTGTGGTCCGTGTCTAGGGCGGCACAGCCAGGTGTTCAAACCCTCAGCGGGACATTCAACGACCAAGTATGGTTACTCTACACGAACGAGAACTCCACCAGGACCTGGTCCTTTGATTGCAAAGAAGCTCTATGGATTTCATCACCTTTCGAGTCGGGTGTGGCCGTGAGGAACTTGTTGCCGCCATATGATACATACACCCTTGACGAGTCGTTGTCGTCTTTCAATAATGATAGCAAAGCACCGTTCTTTGGCTGTTTGGCCAACGTGACAATGGATCCATTTGGTTATAAAGTTCTTGTTCCGGTAAACCAATGGGTCGCACAAAATCCTGCCATAACAAAATTCAGGCCTGGACATGATTATCGGATACTGTCTCAAGCAAACTCGACGTCGATTGATATATCGTTAGAATTCAATGTTGCCATGGATTGTGATGGCGTCACTTCCAGTGTGTCATTGAATGTGTCTAGTTCGGGACAGAGTGCAGGAAATAGACAACCAGGGTTTACCAATGTACAATGTGGACAAGTGCAAAATCCAGATCCGGCTGTCTTGGTTGGAGTGGATGTGTCGACTTGGTATTGGAATGCGACGTTGGTGAATGTGCCAGATGGAGTCGTGACGATTACAGTCGATCATGCGCCCGCGGAGAGTGGAAACGCGACTACAAATGTAAGTGTCTTCTTCCCTCCACCTTCTATCCATATTCTCAGTTCGATTGGATGTAGGCTAGGGATCATCTCTTGTTACGAAAGGGCGCGGCGAATAACGTGATGGTTTTCCCCGAGAATGATTACGATACGGATGGTTCATTCACGTTTTCAAACAGAAATTATACCTTTCAACACAGGGCGTTTGGTGCCGACATGTTCAGGTATTCATGGAACTTTGGAAGAAATTGGACGCAGTGGAAGAACTGGGAAGATACAACTACCATCGATCCCTCCCTCTTTAATACCCCGGATAACTTTTGGTCAGGTCAACACTTGATGGTGCAATGTGCGTCCATCAACGCTCCGAAAAAAACTGTCTGATTGACTGTTTTTTTTCAGATTGGAGTCAGGCAACACTCTCAGTAGCTGCTGTCGTTCACGCAGACACTCAGTACAGGGGTCCTAAACGACGTTATCCTCAACTCTTGCTTCGTGGACCTTACAACAACTGGGGGTTTGATCAAGGTCTCCCCTCACAAATGGAGTTAAACTCGGATGGTCAGTGGGAGATTGAAATCATGGCTGCTTGGCCTTCCTACGTTCAAGTCAATGTCTGGGGTTATGATGATTACTTTTACGGTGATACAGATGGTGACGGTGTTATGGATCGTCTTCCTCCCAACAGCGTCGCACCGAACTATCTCAACATGTCTGCCCCTCCCAGGCCTCATCTTGCATGGAACCTACTCATTGATGATGCTACTATGACTTGGTCGTTAGTACCACGCGGTCAAGCGTCTGTAGGTGCCATCATGTACTCCCTTCTCCTCTCTATACCCATCATCACTGGTGTTCTCGCCGTACTCATTTTCATGTGGACTTTCTATGGAATTAAGTATAACCAGTACGGTGTCAAGACAAAGAACCATAGTAACTATTTCCCTATTCTTGGAAGTCTTGGGAGCAGTAGCAAATCAACTACAGATCTGAAGGATAGTATGCCAATCATAGGTGGACATAAACAGCAGCAAGTCATTGGATGGCCGGAGGATAGGAATAAGAGGAGGAAAGTGTTGATTTCGACATTAGAATATGAGGTGATGGATTGGAAGCTGAAGGTCAAGATTGGTGGACTGGGTGTTATGTCAAGTTTGATGGGCAAAGCGATGACGGATGTTGATTTAGTTTGGGTTGTACCAAAAGTCAAGGATTTAGACTATCCTGCTGGTGATCCCGCAGAACCTATTGAAGTTATCATTTTCGGCGAACCGTACCTCATCGAAGTGGAGACGCATCAGTTGGACAACATTACTTATGTCTTTCTGGACTCACCTGTTTTCCGCGCTCAGACCAAGTCGGATCCGTACCCCGCTCGCATGGACGATCTCAGCTCTGCTATTTTCTATTCAACGTGGAATCAAGCTATTGCAGCTACTATTCGCCGGTATTCGGACATTGATATATATCATATCAACGATTACCATGGTGCACTAGCGCCTATTTATCTCCTACCCAAGGTCATCCCCGTCTGTCTCTCCTTGCACAATGCCGAGTTCCAGGGCTTATGGCCATTACGAACAAAAGAGGAGATGAAGGAGGTCTGTTCCGCATTTAATATCAGTAAAGAGCATTGCTCCAAGTATGTGCAATTCGGTAACACATTCAATCTGCTGCATGCAGCTGCGTCGTTTATTAGTGCACATCAGAAGAGCGTGGGTGTAGCTGGTGTGTCAGACAAGTATGGAAAGCGTAGTTGGGCGAGATATCCTGCGTTATGGACGTTGAAACATGTGGATTCGTTGCCGAATCCTGATCCTTCAGATATTGCGGCGTTGGATGAGAAGCCTGTGAGATCGAAGGACGTACAGATCGATATGGAGGCGGAAGCGCAGAGACCGGATTTGAAGAGACAGGCACAGGAATGGGCGGGAATCAAGCAGGACCCAGATTCAGATTTATTCGTGTTTGTTGGGAGATGGTCTAAGCAGAAGGGAGTAGATTTGATAGCGGATGTCATGCCGGCGTTGTGAGTCCCCTTTTTCTCTCTGCCAAGGCCAACACCCTAAGTGTACTTCCTTTCAGGTTGGAAAAAAGACCTTCTATTCAATTAATCACTGTTGGTCCTGTTATCGATTTGTATGGAAGGTTCGCGGCGGAAAAGTTGGCGAGATTGATGGAGATGTATCCGGATCGTGTTTATTCCAAGCCAGAGTTTACTGCTCTCCCGCCTTACCTATTCAGTGGTGCTGATTTTGCTTTGATCCCTTCTCGTGATGAACCTTTCGGTCTGGTCGCTGTCGAATTTGGAAGGAAGGGTGCTCTTGGTGTTGGTTCTCGATTGGGTGGTCTTGGTCTCATGCCTGGTTGGGTGAGTAGCAGTTTTGTTTGAACGCAAAGATGCTCTGATCAAGATCGAGAGTAGTGGTACCCTGTCGAGTCCAGTTCTACTGGACACATGCTCTCGCAGCTGACAAAGACGATTAAAATGGCTTTAAAATCTACGGAAGAAGACCGTGCGATTTTGCGCGCTCGTTCTGCCGTCCAACGATTCCCTGTTGTCGAGTGGCGTCAACGTATGGAGGACTTTCATAAACGTAGTATCACGACGAGTCGTAATATCTCTGGTCAGAACGCTTGGAGACCTAATGATGGTGGAGGCCTCGGAATGCGACCTATGGCTGACACCGACGATTGGAATCCCGTCTTTCAAACTTATCCTGATCAACCTGGATGGGATGAAAGGAGTATCACTAGTTATGCCAATACGCCGGTCATTAGCAGTCAGGAAACACTTACCCCAGATGTGCCAGTACCATCTCAAATCGGCGGGGATGAAGATCTCAGTAGTCATTCCTCGAATCAGGGTTATGCGGATTTCTTGGGGAGAGCGAACAAGGCCATTGCGAAAGATCAAAGAAATCTACCTGATCCTTTTTTGGACCCGAATGGGTTGCGGCCGTTTGGTAATCACTCAAGGGTTTCGTCTGCGGAATCTATCTCGTCGATCATGGATGAAAAGTCCAACTCTCCACTAAACAAGGCTATTGCTTCGGTCAGTCGTTCTTTTTTTCGAAGATGAAACTACTGACTTGTGAGAGTTGTCTAGTTCACTGATGCGGATGGTGGAGTTGCTTCCGATTTTGTTCAAAAATTGCAGAACCTTGATGCTAAGAACTCTGAGAGGGAACTATCTATTGAGAAGTATCTGGTCAAGAGTGAAGAAGCGTTTTATGAAAAAGTTCGACGGGACAAGCTTTCGAGTGCTACTAGTATGAGATCTTCTCAGCGAGAATCCGTTTGGGGCACACCTTCTCCCTCTGTTTACTCTCGCCCGAGTTGTGCGTTCCCTTTCTGACCGAGCCTGATGCACATCTCATGTTTCTATAGCTCCAAGTACTCATATGTACTCGAATGGTGATTTTGACGAAAGCCATGTCCATGATCCAGTTGTTGACATTGTTCCCATGACTCGGCTGCAAATTGCAATGTCACGAGAAATCAAGGGATGGCCGCTCTATACTATTGTTATTGCCTTGGGGCAGATGTTGAGCGCCACGAGTTTCCAAATTACTCTACTTTCTGGTCGGAATTATCAGGATAATCTTCAACTCTATGTGTTGGGTGCTGTTTTTTTGGTTGCGTCCTCGGTTTGGTATCCCATGTTTCGCTTAAAACCTTCTATCTACGTTCTTTCTTTCCCTTGGATTTTCTTTGGACTTGCTTTCTTCTTGATTGGTCTACCTTCACTTAGTTCCACTCTCAAACCCGCACAACACGTAATATCCAGTATAGCGACATGGTGTTACGCTGTTGGTTCAGCAGCAGGGTTCTTGTTCTTCGGCTTGAATTTTGGTGAAGAAGCGGCACGTATCGCTGGATTTTTTCCATAATGTTCTTTGGCTGATTTTCTCCTACAGGGTGCTGCCACTGAAGTTTGGACAATGCGAGCATGTACAGTACAAGGTTCTCAGCAAATCTGGGTCGCTGCACTTTGGTACTGGGGTAACTCCCTGAATGGTCGATCAGACGCTTACACTCTACCTTGGTGGATTTGTTTGATCGTCTGGCCGCTTGCTTGTGCGAGTTTTCTCTTTGCTTATGTGATGCTCTATGGACTTCCAGAGTATTACCGCCAAACTCCACCCAAAGTTCCCCACTTTTTCAAAACTCTGTTCCGTCGCAAACTCGTTCTTTGGTTCCTCGCGTCGGAGGTTTTGCGTGACTATTGGTTGAGTGGAGTAGGTATTTTAATGTTGACTATTATGCCGAGCTAATTTGAACTGCTAGCCATATGGGCGTAATTGGAGTTTCCTCTGGAACGTGAATATACCCAAGTGGCAGATTCTGCTCCTGGTTATAACATTCTTTGTCGGCGTTTGGGCAGCCATGTTGATCGTTTTGACATATTTCAGCAAGACTCATACTTGGTTACTACCCGTTTTTGCTGTTGGCCTCGGTGCCCCCAGATGGTGTCAGATGCTTTGGGGAACTTCTTCTCTAGCGCTTTATATACCATGGGCAAATTCCGGAGGACCTTATCTTGGTATCTCGCTCTGGCTGTGGTTGGGCGTTTTAGATGCTATTCAAGGTGTTGGTCTGGGTATGATTCTGCTTCAAACGCTCTCACGTCTTCACGTCTGTGCCACTCTCGCCCTCGCTCAAGTAATTGGATCAATCTGTGTGATGGTCGCTCGTGCGACTGCCCCCAATCGACTTGGCCCTGGTACTGTATTTCCTGATGCTGCCAAGTGGGATTTCAGTAATGGTATTAAAGGTGTGTATGTAGCAGTTGTAATCAAGAAAGTGGCTGAGTGTTCTTCTATTTTATAGGAAGTCCCATGGCATCGGCTCCCTTTTGGATTGCTCTCATTTGTCAACTTATCATTGTTCTTGGTTACTTTTGGTTTTATCGGAAGGAACAACTTGGTAAGGCGACTTGGATTGTCCCTCTTCCGTACAAATGGTTGATCCGTGTCTCACAGCACGACCGTAATCGTGATTTGATGCACATAAATAGGACATTTACTTACTACTGGACACACTCGACAAACTAATAAGTTATCATGGACTTGGCTTCTTTTTCTACTCAAAAATCGATGTGTTATTCGTTTTGCTTTGTGTTTGTATATGGACATGGTTATTAATTAGTGTAGAACTTGCATGCATTTATCGTATATGTTAATACTGATTATAATTGATGAGCGCTTCCCCTAGTCATTGTTCTTCGCGCTGCACAGGTTTGTATTTGGTCAGAGGAAAGCTGTGACACTCTCAACTGGCTCCCATCATCTATGCTTGGACTAGATGACTATGGCAGTGGCAGCGAGAGTGAGAGTGAGAGCCAAAAGGTAACCCAACCTCAGCTCATTCCTGGTTCTTCAATGCCAAAGTCAAAGCTCAATCTCTTGCCGATATCAACAACTGGCTCATCCGACTCGTTACCAACACCCAAGAGCACCAAACGCGCGCCCAAAAAAATTGCTATTGGACTTCCTGCGCTGTCGAAGGATGGAGATGAGGAAAAAGATAGTCTAGAACTCGAGAGACCTGCACCGAAGCGGCAGAAGATGTCGGGAGCTGGTGTTTCTGGTTTATTGTCAATGCTTCCTGCTCCTAAACAAAAGAATGTTGTACCACAGCAACAACGCGTCTTAGGTGGTGGGAAGGGACCTGGTTTGGTGTTCGACCTGAAGTCCAGTGCTCCTGCTTCTTTGATGCAGGAGGTTGAGGACGAGGGTGAAGGAGAAGAGCTAACAGCGTCCATGACATCCACTCTTTCGAATAGGGATTCGTTATTGCCTTTCTTGCCTCCGTCGTTGGTGAAAGGCAAGGCAAATATATCGTTGGAAGATAAACCAAAGGTACACACGAAATCAACCTATCCTATTATATCTTCTGCCCCGGCGGCCGACTTCTTCTCTATAGGTATGTCAAAAGTTCTATTGATAAGGACATGCTCATTGTGAGAGAATACTCGCAATAGACGACTCAAAAACAACAATCAAGCCAGTTTCAACCTCTGGCTTAACCTTCTCCATCCCAACACTCTCATCTGCACCCTCGGTTCCCACATTCGAACGCCCCGAACCCACACCCCAGGACCAATACCCGGGATACTACCAATTACCATCTGGTCAATGGGCTGCATATGAACCGGAGTACTATGAGAAATTCAGGAGAAAGTGGCAGAGCGAGTACGATGCGTATGTTCGTGGTTTGGAGAAGGGTACACTGAAAGGATTTGAAGGATATGAGGAGAATGCCTCTGAGGTTGATGCTATGAAGGAGATGGAGAAAGCTAAGATTGAAATAAAGGAAAGAGAAGAAAGAAAGGCGTTGACCAAAGGCGCAACTGGTCCGGCAGCAGAACCAAATATGAAACTCAACGTCAGTGTTTTTTTCTTTTTAATTTATGTACTCCTGGGATTAGATCATTAGGGATGAAGCTGACTGTAATTTCCCGTCCTGTAGGCGAGTAAGCGGAGTGGAATCGCGAAATCGAGGCACCAGCTAGCTACATTGCTCGCTGATGCATATGCAAATCGTGAAGCACTAGAAGAGAAAATTGCGGAGGGTAGACGAAATCGTAAAGAGGCTGGCAACAAATATGGTATGTTCATGGTGTCATTTTTTCTTTGTCTGTTAATACATTGGTTGTAAAACAGGATTCTAGTTTCCTATCCCTCATACAGGTCAATATTGATTCGGGTCCTGGGGTCTACTAGAACCATATCCGTAGATTAAAGATCCGTTGACCATTTGGAATTTGAGACCTGCGTCATCCGGACTTGTCCCGATCGTACTTTGTTCGGCTCCAAAGCCAGCATTGGCCGGGCTTTGGAGCTTGCATGTGAGGCTCAGACACGCTACTCGAGCAGCGTTCGTTCCATATTTTTTTTTATAAAC
>Ga0157363_1007304_pt1 | contig 10459 bp, 14 predicted proteins | sample AttsexASBM1_FD_111477 | JGI IMG/M metagenome (GOLD analysis project Ga0157363, IMG submission 111477) | Fungus gardens microbial communities from leaf cutter ant in Ribeirão Preto, State of São Paulo, Brazil - Atta sexdens ASBM1 | ecosystem: Host-associated > Fungi > Mycelium > Unclassified ...
TAATACTAACATGTATACTGTATGAAAATATTAAAAAATATATATATACAGGAAAATATACATGAAGTACAAATTAAGATAATACATAAGAAAATTATAATACATATACACTATATGAAAATATAAAAAATATAAAATCATAATAATAATAAATGTTGATACATATATTACAAAGGCATCCATCAATGCTCCCATGGTAACGTCTCCGGTACGACATATCGTTTATCATCGTATGGATTCAGAGCGATTTTCGATTCGGATATCGTGTATACCTCGTGTAATTTATATCATACAATTGACGGCGAGTAATTTCGATCTCTTCGTTCAAACACCGCGTGTACTCATCAAACGTTATCGTTCGCGCTACAACGTTATGCTTTGTACCTTTCACCTTTTTAGTGTCCTTCTTGCCGTCAATTCTCCACTCTCACCGCGCATCTTCGTTCTCAGTCCAACGAATTCGATCATTATCGCACCATTATTTTCATCCTTCATCAAACTGGGTACTTTTTTGTTCATGAGAGACACATATCGTACGCATTATCCGTCGGATAATCGCTCGTGTCAAATATCTAGCGATATCTAGCGATATCGCGTTTCATAGTCTCGTAAACGTCCTCGCATTCTATATGATAAATGAGACTGTCCGTGTCAATGTACATAATTTTAAATTTGTCGCGAAACAGTGGTAACATATACTCGTGATGAAATTCGCAAGTAAACTTTCGATATGTCGAGTATACACATACCCACATAAATCGGCTTCGCTTCGAGTTTGCGCAGTTCTACAGTGATCAATTTTCGCAAAGACGCAATAGCTGTGGAAATTCGATTTTGCGATCATTGACTCCGCGCCATATCGTCCCATTTTGTTACTAATTTTACATCGACGTGATTTCGAACATTCTCCATAGTTTTACCGAATACCGCGTTGTTCATTAATTTATATAAATTTTTCTCGAAATTTTTTGCGCGAGTTCTGAAATTTGTATTGAGTTCAATGTACTCGCGAAGCCATGAAGATTGTGCGAATTGTAGCACTCGATAAATCTTTGTTACGCGAAGACCGTGACGAGTTCATTGCTGCAAGTTTCGATAGTGGGTGATGTAACGCTGCTTATCGTACAGCGTCGCTAGAAGTTTATCCTCGCGTTTGCCGGGCGGCTTATCGCGCGTCGGACAGGTAGATCAATGTGTTGGTCGTGTAGATGCTATGGATACTCAAGATCGATCTCGAGAATGTAACCGATGAGTGAATTCAGAGCGATCGCGCCCACGTCAAAGTTCACAGTGTCTTCGATCCACCGAAATTCAGCGTATGGCAATGGTTGACACCCATATAAATTGTTAACATCCTTAATATATCAAGTACGACGATAGTTTCGATGAATCATACGAACGCATGTACTTGTTATTAGCCTGTGCGTATCTGCTTGAACATTGACTAAGGCCGCCGTGTATACCGTGCTTGATGAACATGATTATATCGATGTCGATGAGTAACTCAAACTTTACTTTATAACTTTATATTTTAACATCATGTCCCACGTGAAACCAGGCAATGTGTAGTAATGCGCGAAATCGAGACCGTGACTCGCGACACAACTTTCGCGGAAGTTTTTGAAAATGTCGGCTAATAACAAGACATCGGTTTTCAAGTTTACAAATCACCGTACTCGCCGAGCGTTTCGGATGGAGAACGCTTCCAGACATTCGCTGCGTAATCGCTCTCAAATATTGTATCGCCTGTCAACGAACTATAAAATGATTCGCGCGGTGGTAAGCATGTATCTTGCAATTTTTCGACGCAGTCAACATACTCGTACGGAAAGACATCTTTATAAATAGTCAGTAATTCTTCATCTGATAGTGTGAATTTGTGTATGAAATTGAAAATTTAGAACGTATGATTTTTAATTTGTCTCTGTTTAGAAACGCTAGTTTATCGAGGCCTGCATTTAAAAATTTGAAAAAAATCAATGAATCTTAATTTATCTTAATCTAATTTTACACAATTTTTTTGAAAATTCTTTTCATTTTTGTCTTTGATGCTGTCGACATGTTTATGAAATATATTTTTCTTTGGTTATCGGTAATATTATACATCTACATGTCCATCGTATGCGGTAGCAATTTCCTTAATTTTTAAATGTGCGTCGTAGCCTGATAAATTGTGAAAAACGATCAGAATATATAATAAATTTTTATAATTAAGATTGCAATTTGCATGCGCTGGGCCGGTATCTACTAGTGAGATGGCAATGATCGTGAACCTGCCTGATGTCCGACGCGAACGGTTTCTCGCAAATGTGGCACCGTGTCGGTATGTATACATTACGGTACGCCTTCCATTGTTTTTTTGATAACATTCCCATGGGCATGTTACGTTTTTTTTCACTCGATGCACCAAATCATTGAGTTGTCGCGTGAACCACGCTATACAGTCTTCATTGAAAGTGATACGACGGAAGTGATACGACGCGTTGTCGTACGCGCATCGCACGTAGTATCTTATACTAAATATCTCATGATGTTGATATGTCATGATGTACGATGATACGTGTGCATCGTCCCTGTCAGGATTTGTTTTCCGTAGAACGTACTCCAAGTCAGCGTAGATGATGAATGGGACGCGCTTCTTATTGCAATGGTTCCCAAATTCAAGCCACTTATCGTCCTTGCTCGGCAGTCATTGATCTTCTGGCAGTCCATTGCGTGCGACTGCAATTTTTCGTTCGTACTGAAATAACGAAGGCACCTGTACCATAAATAATAGAGAAATCATTTTTCACTATTTCTTTTTTACTGTTTTTTTATTGGCTTTTTTTATTATACTTATTGATCGCAGAAAAATTTCTTGATCTTTTTCCCACTAATCTGCGAGCTCACGAGACGGGATAGATTGTTTATCCCGCCATGCCCAACACCTTCATTGTGTGAATCTTGCATGTATAGCTTATTGACATGTCTTCCTTCTTGTCATTGGTTAGGCGCAGAGGAAGGACTTATTTATTCTCGATGCCGTACACGTTGATCGATATCGCATTCAATCGAATTTAGAATTCGAATTTAGAAATGTCTTTTAAAATTGGAAACTCAATGTTTGTGAGATTCAATACTGTCGTATAATGCGGATACAATTCCCGATCTGTATTTTTTTCAGCCGGGTATAGAGCGGCGACCACATAAAGCATTGTCCGTCATACTGATCACCGCTCATTTCGTCGCTATTTCTCGTGATACTTTGATATGACCCCGCGCGCATGGGATTTAATTTGTTTGAACATTGATAATCAAATTCAATATACGTGACAATGCTCACCTGCTATCGCGTTCTTGGAACTCTTCGAGCGATGTTAAGATAGGCTCGACGACGTGTCGCTCGTACCACTCGCATAAATCGGTGTATCGGTATCTCGCTGTTCTTTGTAATTATGCTCTTATTAGCACGTTTATCCTTCGTTGCGAACTCACCATTGAACACGGTGTTTACTTTTACACTATCGTGTCTTTTTACAGCGTCCCGCACTCGCTCTAGAGCTACATTGCCAGCGTCTTCTAAAAACCGCTACAGCTCGATGTGATTAGAGTTTATCACCGCACTTGTCAATATACGACTCTTAAACGCGGCGTCGATCTCTCACCAGACAAGAGATCGTTCGTTGCCACTCCTATACTCGCCACCAATATGTACGAAACATCGCTCCAATTGCAACTTTGCACCGCGAGTCACGCGATCCTCGCCACCGCGGATTGTCTGTGTCCAACGGCGAGACACGGACGCTTGGCACGACAAAGTTCTTCGAGCCGCTCGATGCACTCGTCGCTTCGTTGCAACCACGCAAAACACTCCACCAGAGTAGCGACCTGGCCGCTTCAGTAATTCGCGTTCCACTCGCTCATGATTTTCCATGTCTTTTCACAGTTTTTAGATCACGTCGCACTCATCCATGGAGCACTTGCACGTGACTCGTTCACACATATTGCAGCACGTGACATATCTAGAATGTCATAACATTCTAACACCTTTTCAGTATGTTTACTTGCGAAAGTACACTGTTCACTCAAAGTATTGTTCGTTGCATCTATCGACAAACAGTTTTAGTGCAAGATCGCAAAACTCTATCCATATATTGTCAATAATCAGCAGTTCGACGCACTTTTCATTATCCGCGGGAATCTTAAGGCACGTGCACCAATCCTGGCTTTTATTTGCGATTTTCTTCGCCTACTATAATAATCATCCTTTATTACATTGACATTTCTATTCCACCAATGTCTCTTTTCATACTCATCGTCGTCATAACATTTGTATCCGTGGGTACACTTTCTGTCACGCGAGTAAAAATCAGTCAGAAACGGGCTGTTTGATAACTATTCCATGTTTCTCATCACGTATACCTAATTCTCGTGTAAGAATTGCACCGATGATATTCGCACACTTATGTCTCTTTTTTGCAGATTACCGAGAACATACAGTACATCATCTACATTACAGTCTTCCCACATATTTTTCAATAGCGTTTCTCTCACAATACTGTTCACAATTTTTTTCAATGTGTGCAGAGTGGGCACATGCTGCACGAGAATATACTGTACAAAGGCCCTCTGCAATTCGTGCACGATCTACCGTCTAGCCTACCGAAAAAATCGGTTTCATGCTCTCTGTGACGTGATACATTCCTATATCGTTAATGTTAGCTATACGAATCATGCATGCTGTGCATACAGTTAAAGTATCGTCCGTTGTATAATAATTGTGGATCAGTGTTTGGCATGAGCGTTTCAACGTACGGATTTCTGGAACCAATACGAATTTTTCTACGCGATCAATTTCATATTCGCTCATATCACTAGCATAACCAGGATAGCATTTCTTCATCGGAATCTTGACCCATTATCTCTTCAAAATCTACTTCTATTTCTTCGAACACTTCGAACACTTCGTCTCTGACATTCGCGAACTGTTTCGGATCCATGTTTTTAATATACTCGACTACGTTGGCTATGTTCTCAATGTTTGCACAATGGTTAGTCATACTTTTTCCATTCTTATTGTCAATAACCGAAGCGATTCGTCTTCCAGGATACCAACTGTGGAACTGAGCATTTATAATTATATATTCCATTATATATTTCATTTGTGACTTCTTTGTCCCTTTGCCTATTTAGTCACACTTTCTTTAAAAGCAGATAAGACAGCGAGCGATTCTGATTTATATTTTTCACATCTCATTAGTATGTTTATATAAATAGCATCAACGCTTCTCTTAATGCATAGCGACATGTCACTGATCTGACAGTGTATATAAACAGTATTTTTCATTCAATCAAAATTTTAGTTGCGAGCGATAAGTCATGGATCGAGTAAAAGAATATATACGAAAATCTATCGAATGCAAGGGATACCGTGTCATCAGGTTCACCAAGTTCATCATCGAGAGAAAAAGAGATATTGGGAATGTCCTAATGAAAAAGCACCAAAATCGCCAATGTTCCTCATCATCAACATCATCAGTGCCATCAAAACATAAGCCAGGTATCGCATTTAGAATGACTTGTGCTAATGCATTTTATTCTCGGCTGAAAAAACGAATAGTAATCAAAAAAAATTTTTTTCATTCTCTTTTTCCAGAAAGCCACTGCTAGCGATGTTCGAGCCACTGGTTGCATTCGAACGTTGTCGATCGCGAAAAAATATAATAAAAAATGAGAAAAAGTTTGTGTAATAAGTGTAATGCGAATAAAAAATTTTTGTTTGCATTACTACATACATATTTTTTTTTACTCCTCATCCTTTGTCTCGACACGCTAATAAAAAACGTAAGCTCTTGTTATCTATACATTTGGAAAGAGTGATAGGACGATGACGGGTGGTGGGTAGTGGGTAGCGGCGGCAGCGGCGGCTGAAAAAAATAGCGGAATGTCATGTTTACGTAAAACACTCGACCAGGGTCCTATGTTTACGTAATATCGATAACACCGGGCCCTTCCTGCGCCTACGAGTACCTCTCCCCCCCCCCCGCGTTCCGCGCTCCCCTTTAGCCCCATGAATTAGAACTCTTGCTTTACTACTTCTGTTTGTTATGCATATAAAAATAATTTAGCTTTTTACAAATCAATAGTTATTAGGTATATAATTTATTCTTTAAATGATATTTTAAATTAATATGTATCTCTTGTAACTTCAATCTTTATGCGAGCTTTAAAAATTCATCTTTCCAAAATTATTGTATCATTCGTGTTCTCCAAGCAACACAATTAATTAAAATGTTTTACGAAGTTTATATATTACTATACATTTTTTTTTATATATTGTATACATTTATTGATAATAATAATAAAATAAGTAAAGGACTGCAACTTCAAGTTGTACGATTTTTATTTGAAAAATAATAACATTTATGTGATAACACTTATATATTTAAAATAAAAAAACTGGATTTAATAAAATGTTTCATTAATATCTTTTTTTTTGCAGGAGATAGATGTTAAAAACATTAAAGAAGGAGGAAGCCCTAGCTGTTGCAGAAAGATACGAAAATACCTGAAGATACTAATGACGAATCTATCAGTTGTCAGGACTCAATGAAATTACTGTTCGACTTGACAAATTCGAAGATTAGTATTCAAGGTACACAGTGCTTAAAGCCAGTAAGTACAGATTTGCACATAAATATACAAAAATGTGTAGATGACAATACTCTTGTCATCGAAAGCACAGGCCATGTAGATACTGATTGTATCCAACAGCATGAGCCTGAAAGTAAGCACATACGTGTATGGTACAAGAATGTATAGATGACTATGCTCTTGTCAAAAAGACGCACCGTTCAGATATTGATCGCATTCAACAAGAGCATGAGCCTGAAGGTAATCACATCATAAATTCTGCTTTCTTCAATAAAGATCTGCATCGAGTATTTGTTAATCATTCGCGATATCATTGCCGGTTTGAAGACTGGAAATTCGTAAATACTCATCATTTTTAATAAATAAATTAAATTATGTTGTGATAAAAAATTATGTTCTTTGCGATTAAATGTTACATACTGATTAAAACCTATTGACAATACTTTCATGTACATCAGCAGTCATTTTCGGCCATGTTGAAATAGCACAAATACCTTTCGGTCAACAGCAAGAATTAATTCAAGCACCTAATACATCCCTTAATATTCAAGGTTTATGGATCATCAAAGCAGTTCTCGTATGATTATAGATGGGTGACCATGTCTCGCATGCTTGACCTCTATGACTGTTTGAGAGTATCATAAAAATTAATTTTCTAATTTAGGTGAAAACATTTTATATATAGGTCTTCATTAATAATGGATATCTTATGATACACATTAAAACAAAATATATTCATTTTCTTATTACTAATCTGCTTTCGATTCACAGAGCATTTCGGTCAGTCAGGTTTCCTATTCTTGTTCTTATTGATGACACCAGCAGATTGGTGACTTAAGACTATACTTAAGACGGTTTTAAATATAAGATCCGAATATAAATACTGACCTAAATCTATGGTATGTGCACATATATATATATATATATATACACACTTATATAACTGCATAAAGTGTTTTACGTATCTGCTTTTTAATTTTTTTACACTCAGGCATTATCTAATCAATTCCGCCATTTTTCATCCAATCAAAAATAGGACAAGATTGATCAGACTCTTACTGCCAGAGACTGTCACTAGATCATGATGGAAGGGATTGACATGACGTGCTCAGTTTGGGCAAACAATCCCTTTTGTGAGTCGAAGTATCGTTCGTAGATCCAGGTCTGCCAACTGCGAAGAAATAAATAATGTTACTACAACTGATCTCTGTGCATCTTCGTCAGATCTCGCTATATATCTTTTTTTCTCTTCGTTTCGAAGCATGGAACAACATCTGCCAAGCAAGTGTCAAACGTGATTTGAAGACTTTATTAGAACGTTATTCGAAATGGATTCCTATTGGAATTATTCAATTATTCTTTAGATTTCTATTGTGTTTTCTAAAAAAAATGGAATAATTCCATAAGTGCCCTGAGAATTCTGTCGAGCTTTATGTAAGTATAAATAATACTTATTTATATATTGTTGGTACAAATAATACTTATTTATTTATTTATATTTATGTATTGATTTGTTCATTTATCCGAGAAAAAAATATTTTATATATAATTGTATATAATTGTATATTGACATCACAATATAATTATATATAAAATATATCCATATATATACAATACAATTATAGAAAATTATAGAAAATTATTCGAATCTCACAATATTTTATAATTCACATATCAAAAATTCCGAATTTCTGTATCATTTTAAAACTGGGAAATTTCTCTAATTTTTTTATATTAATCTTTTTTTATACTAATCTTACAATATTTTAGAATTCATAAGACTTCACAATTCTTTTCTTTTGTTGAAAAATTACAACGAACTTTTTTTACATAATTAGCAATTAAGTAATTTTTTATTTAATATAGCAAACCAAATACTGATAAAATAATTAAAATTCAATTTTTCTAGCGATAAATTTAACCGATAGAGCTCAAAGTTAGCCAAGTCACGAAGGCAGAAGGTCAATCGTTGCTCAATAAATCTTTTACATTAAAGTTTAGCAATGTTTGACGTTGCTCGCGCTTCCGGAGTTAGATAAGACTAATTAAAAAGATCCACAAACTCATTGGGGATTGGACTCCAAATATCCAATTTCTAGAAGACGCTAGGTCAACGACCTACTGCCAAAAACAAAGAAAGGCACATCGTCCTTGCGAATATAAATACAAGAAATTTTCTTTGAGGAACACAGTCAGTCAGTCAGTCAGTCAGTAATACTATATACCACTAGTTTCGCTGTATCAGTAATTCCGAAATCATAGGTTAGTGCGAGAAGTTCTCCCTATCGTATAAAACATTCCTGAGCTGATCTCCCTTAATATTCAAGACCAACTTCTTCGAAGGCCCGCATTCTGATTCGATCACTTGAGAGATTCATTACTGTTATTCTCCCGTTCAACTACAGAGATAGTGAGTAATTAATTCTTCAATACTTCAAAAACATTTTTTATTAGTACAAAACAAATCATCACAGAAATTTCCGTTTTTTCACTTCCATCCATTTCCTGGCTCTCTCATAAAATCATTCTTTTCCATTTCATATTTGTTCAAAGCGATTAATTATATTATTGGAACGTTTGGAGAAGAGTTATATCATTTCTTATGATTACATAGAGCGCTAAAACGCTTTTCGTAATTCTCTCTCTATCGCGATTATTCAAAGCGGTAAGAGGCTTTGAATAGTTACTTCTCTTTATCACTTCACCTTTACTTGAAACGATAGAACGCTTCAGGTAATTCATTCTTATTCTTCCTATTACATGAAGCGATAAAATGCTTTTCGTGATTACTCGAAGCGGTAAAGCACTTTGACTAATTACATTTCCTTATTATTCTTGATACTTGAAGCAGTAAAGCGCTTCGAGTGATTCATACTCATTCTTTCCGATTCCATGAACCGATAAAACGTTTTTAGTAACTTCTCGTTCTTTGAAGCGATAAACTGCTTCGAATGGTTACCTCTCTTTACTATTTCATTTATTTAAAACAGTAAAACGCTTCATATTCATTCTTTCCGATTACATGTAGCGATAAAACGCTCTTGTAAATTCTCTCTCTCTCTCTCTCTCTCTCTCTTTCTCTCTTTCTCTCTCTCTCGGATTACTTAGAACGATAAAACGCTTTGAGTAATTCACTCATTTCTCGATCTCTATTATTACTCGAAGCGATGAGGCTTGGAGTGATTCAAATCTCCTCATTTACTTTTTTTTGTTTTTTTTCTTTTTTTTCCTTTTTTCTCATTCCTTTTCCTTATTCTAATGCGAATACTCTTCATCAATTTCGATATCATAAGTCCTTAAATTAAAAGGGAAATTTTTTAACGTAGTAGTAAAGCGCAATTGCCATCAGGCGAATCGAAGAACACAAGCCAAGATTGAGGCATTAAAAAAAAGGAGGTGATCTCGATAATTGTCAAAATTCAATCGGGGTCTCCGAAGAGGCCTGTGGTCTCTGGATAAGGCCCATAAAAAATAATTCGAGAGCCCTCATCCTCAGCGATCCCTGAAGTGGATTTAACCGAGGATGATCCTCCATTTCTTCCATTCTTAAATTTCGAATTTCCTTCTCCTTCTTACTCTCCTACCCTGACAGACTCCTCACACCCCGCAATTCCTTCTCTCTCTTTCTTCTTCGTCCCTTCTGAGGACAATAGATTCTTCGACGAGATCTTTCAATCATTTGAAACCTTCGCCGAATCTGCAAAGTCTTCTCTTTCTTTGACCCCACACACACACACACACACACACACACACACACACACACACACACACACACACACACACACACACACACACACACACACACACAACACCACACACACACACA
>Ga0157363_1007305_pt1 | contig 10459 bp, 3 predicted proteins | sample AttsexASBM1_FD_111477 | JGI IMG/M metagenome (GOLD analysis project Ga0157363, IMG submission 111477) | Fungus gardens microbial communities from leaf cutter ant in Ribeirão Preto, State of São Paulo, Brazil - Atta sexdens ASBM1 | ecosystem: Host-associated > Fungi > Mycelium > Unclassified ...
ACCGTTGCTACCAGGAAAATTTATTATGATTGTACGTTGATGATTTATTATATTGTGATTAATAGAAAAGATTAATAAGATAAATTGAATGAAATATTGTCCAAATAAGAATTTCAATTGATATGACTTTTAGAATCATGCAGACAAAAAAATTTTCACATTTTACAATAATGCTATAATTAATTCGTGTTTGGTTTTTATAACATAAATTACGCAAGCAAAAAGTATCTGATGTTTTTAATCAATAATTCTTAATTTATATCTCTTATTACAAAAATAAGAAAAAAAATAATAATGAAAACAGCAAATATATACAAATTTGATGTAACAGTATAATTATCTTTATAATATAATAAATGAAGATATTTGATTGAAAGATTTATATTATTCAATACTATAGAAACTTATATTAAAAACCATTAATTGTGTACAACAATATATATATATATATATTATTCATTTCTTAATTAAATTAATTAATTTATTTCAACTAAATTAACTTTAATTTAATATAAATTAAGTTTTATGAATTTATAATTGTTATTTCTAAAGTGATTAGATTTTAATAAAAACCTTCATGTTTTAATACTGTAAATCGACATTTAATGTTGTGTGTAATTGATCAAGGAAAAACTATATTAAAGTTCTTGTATACATAATAGTCTTTATATATGTCATTAGATAGCAAATTCGAGTAATTATTGATAAAATTATTTATTCCGTACTCCTCCATTAAACTTTTGTGCTAATATGCTAGTATACAATAGCCGGTATTATCGTATTATAACTCACTTTTACTTTGAAATATAATTTTGAAATATTTTTAAAGTATATTTTAGTTTGACTATATACATATTTTTAACTATATACATATTTTTCGTTCTTTTTAAACTTGAGCGTATATTGCACGAATATACATACACTTGAATATATTATTCGTTATTAAATATGTATAGGAGAGACCGGGGCTAATAGACTCATTTTTCAGTTTCGAATTTTTACAGACGAATTAAAAGATTTATCGAAAAAATGAATTCTACACCAGTTATTACATACATTTGACTACCTAACAATATTTCAATAATAAGGGGAAACTGATAATATAAAAAAAATATAAAAAATTAATATAAAAAAAATACATTTTTCTAATGCATTTCATCTGATTCAACTAGTCCCGGGACCGGAGTAATTCGACTAAGATTATTAAAATAAAAATTAATGTATTGGGTTGTCCGGAAAGTTCGTGCCTACTAATCTATATAATTTAATAAATGTATGTACTAAAATTTACATTTTCTGCGTTTCAATTTTCCTTCAACATCGGCACGAACTTTCCGGACAACCCAATATTTTAAGTTACATCTTTGGCTACATATTAATAAAACTTTTATAAAAATATATTTTAAACATAAACATTCGCTCCGCAGGATAAAACAATGCTTCTTTCGTGCATTTGTTCATTTCGTCGCAAAACGTCGAATGAGCCCATTTCGATGCAAAAACGTCGAATGAGCCTTGTTTTCGAAATTGGAGGGAAACTAAACTTATAACATTTACTACTGAGGAAAATCTCTTTAAAGGAATAAAATTTTAAGTAAGTACTATAAAAGTCGTCACTAAAAATAAAGTTATACAGTTCCATGCTGTGACTAATCTACTATCCGTTCATTTTTTAAAAACATTAACAATATACAATAATAAAGATACATAAACAAAAAAAATCTGTTGGACTTTATTAAATAAGAACTATACTTAAACAAGAACTATTCTATCTAAGTAGAAATCAAATATCTCAGACAATCATATACAATTGTAACACAAAAACTTTAAGAATAAAAATATTTACTTAGGTGTACGATTGTTTCAAAATTGTGGCATAACTTCTAATATAGATGTGTTCACAACAAGACTGAGCAATCATGCTCAGATACGTTTACGCGTGTCTCGCGTGTTTTGTTTTTAATGTAACCTCGGTTATTCTACTTACCCCTATAGTCAACTAATCCCGGTCTTCTTTATGTATTAACGTATATATATATATATATATATGCATATATTCTGCAATATTTTGTTTTTTATATGTATATATAATTTTGTAACTATATACTGTGTTTTTCATAATTAAAAATTAATATTTACAATTTATTTGAGAAGAAGATAAGTTGTCAAAGGCCACATTATGTACCACTCTTGTTTAGATTCATTATACAATATCACCACATTTTATATAAATAATATAATATCCTATGTAATAAATATTTTATAATACTTTAAGTCTAGATTCGATAAAACAATATTTTGACGAATGCAATCATTAAATTTTTAATTTAAATTGATTATTAACAAAGTTATTATAAAATGTGAATGGAGGCCACCTTCTCCTCTAATGACAATCGATAATGCTTCGGCTACGCTTTACGCCGACAATTAAAGGATTAACGGATAGTTAATAAACGAGAAGTCGGTCCCGGTCAACGTTGTGCTCTGTTCTATGATTGGTCTCCGCAATCGATCAATCTCAAGCGATTGCGAGTCGCTTGAGGCATCAAGGTCTTGCACCCGGGGCAATCGGCCTTGATCGAAAACCGTGGGCCTTCGATAGAATCCCTTGTTTGTTTTGATCATATCATCACTGTCGTCTCGGATCTTTTTTTCTTATTCGGATTGTCGAGAGGACTCATTGCCCATTGATTGCAATCTTCTACAAAGAAGACGATTGTTCGATAAATGGGTATATATACACATAGTTCGACATCACAAATTTAATCAAAAGCATTTCACCGATAAGGAAATCTTGTCATAAGCTCTCCTTATTCGGCAAAGTACCTTCTCATAATTGAAAGAGAGATGTCGCGCATGAATGGATTTAATCCTCTTATTCTGAAATAAAATGCTTACATTTCGTGTAGAGAGATAATCTTTGTGAGAAAGCAATATTGCTCCATTGTTCATATCTTATTATTCATTCCATTGTTATGATAATTGTAAATCAAAGTATTAAATGAGTTGATCTTAAACAAAATTGAAAGTTTACATCTTAATGTAAACATAAGAATGTATTACACTTGTTAAAAAACATTTTGCAATCGATATAATGACAGCGGAGTTTCTCTGTTGGAGTGTGAAATGATTGACTGGGCGAATGATTATGATCTCATAATGCTCATGTACAAATGCGTGTTTTACTTTTTTTTTTCATATTTGTTAAGAGAAACATTCAAGAGTAAAACGTATTCAAGAATATGAACTATTTCTCCACACGGCTGAAAACACAGCTGAAAACTTCACTGATTCAGCAAATCTACAGTCGTAACACATAGATAGCCAATTTTCTATATTAAAATACCAAAGTTGACAGCTGAATAACATTAGCGATTTGTTAAACCATCAAATCTTCTTAGTTATTGAATTCGCGTAGCAAATTATACATTTGCTGTACCACTCAATTAATTTTTTGTTTCGTGCATATTTCGATATGTATTTTTAATATTATAAAAAAGAACGTTACACAAAAGTGCAGCAAAATTACATTGTTTATTTTATAAACATGTATAAAATATTTTATAACAATCTAATAATATGATAGAACGAACCGAGCGAGATATAAATATTTTATTTTATTTTATTTTAAGAAGAAAAAATGATTATTGGAAATGTTTAGAGTATATTTAATTATAATAAAAGTTTGCGTATGTATGTGTGTTAGACGTATAAAGTTTAATCTATGTAAAAAATACATTGCTTACAATAATGCATATTATTTCTAAAAATTAAGAAAAATATATATATTATTATTTTTAAGCAAACATATTTTTATGTTTTGGAATGTGCAGATCATAAAAAAATCACTCGATTATATATGTATTCGATGGTAATTATCTCTCGAATCTGTTTTGTATTATTCAGAAAAACATTAGAATTTAATTTACAGTAAAAGTTGAAATGATAAATTTATTTATTTCCTATTATAATTAATATTTATTAAAAATCTATAAAATTTATATCATACTTGCTTATAATTGGATTTCATAATTATAACTATTTTGTTAAATAAATATTATTTTGCTAATCTAAATACAGGTAAATCACGGTAAAAAAGGATAATTGAAAAAATGTGTAAATGCTTTTTAAAAGAACTATAATTGCTCGACAAGCCAATATTCGCAGATGATGTAATGTCGACATTTCATGTTTAGTGCCACGCGAACCTTCTTTTTCTTCACAAAAGAAAGTAAGGCGGCAAGCCAATAATTACAATAATTGCAATTCTTCATGGCCACTTTAAGAAAGTGCCAGATTACAATCACGAAGACGGTCTTCCATCTCATTATATATATATGTGCTAATTAAAGAATTTAGTAGATTAGAAAGTTTAAAATTATATATGGTTTTCAAAAGTCGAAGTTTATATTTATGATAAGATATGATAAGTATCTTTGTGACAAAACAAAATAAAATATTTTATTGATTTTTTTTTTACTTGTAGCTTTGTAGAAATTTTTTTAAATCCATATAGGGAATAATCTAGATATATATTATTGGATGTGATAGAATTAAATCGCTTGATCTTTCTTTTTTATATTGTTGTTTCTTTATATCCTCAGCTTTTTGATTTTATGATTTTTGCATTTAATTGCTTTCCCATGAGAAATACGACACTTTTTACTAAATTTCACGATTCCCTTCCAAAAGATGACGTCTTACTTACATGAACTTTATATAAAATGAATATCAAACTGTTTCGAAACGTTTAAAAAAACCGTCATAAAATTAACCCGCGTCATAAAACTCTGAATATACTTCTTGTATTTCACGAATAAAAGATAATCTTGTTTTATTAAAGAAAGTCATGACAATTTTATCTGACACTTTTATGTATTTTGAACAAATTTATAATGTCATTCTATTTAAGTATACTTACAAGACTCATTTTTATTTACGGAAATTCAGAATTTTTATAAATGTTTTTTATAAATGCAAATTCATATTTTTAAAGAAATTCTCTTACTGTCAAAACTATCTATTTTCAATGTCTAACGAAAAATTGAACAGAAGGTATAAACAAATATATAGTTTAATATATTTAAATTAAAGTTGCAATATAATTTAATCAGACTATTTTATTATACAGTATTTATTAATGTATCTCTCATTTAGTTTCTGTTATAATACCTGATCATAGAAGAGTCTTCTAAAGGCCTCTTTGCTATAACGTCCGGATCCTTCTTCTTGCAATATCTCTTTGCATTCCTTCAGGATCCTCGTCCTCCTCTTCTCTAACAGACATTCTTCCTCCATGCAAATAATAGTCTCTTCCATATTAGTGATTATTCTTCGCGACTGTGAGGAACGAGGATGTCATTAAAGAAACGAGATCACAGCCACTTTGGCAATTCATCACGAGATCAACAAGATTCCTGGCAAGATTTTTTGTCGTAAATTCGTTCTTGTTTGGGATACGAATGATTCAACAAGTCAGTTTCGTAGTACTTGAATGGAAGGTTATATTTATCAATTGTCGCTGTTGTGTTATTTCGAAATGAATAATCTACATCTATTATGTACTATTAAGTTATAATTAGTATTTTAAAGCACTAATTTTTTTCTCGTTTACAATTCAAAGAAAAAACTCAGCTTTCTTGGAAAAATCAATTGTTTTAACGTAACTTTTTCTAATTATTTAATAAAAGTAATTTAGATAAAAAAATATAATTAGTTATTATATTTAAAAAATATCGCACTTCTAATATTTCTTTTGAAAAGATATAATATTTATTGTTATAATATGAATTTTGGCTTCTTTTAATCCTGTATTTGTTTTAAAACTCTTATATAAATGAAACAAATTTTTAGTATGTTAGAAATTTATCTCAAATAAATGTCAAAATTGTAGACAAGAATTTTTTTTTATTTGAATACACACAATTTCTACTTTATTTATCTTTCTTTTACAAATAAAATTTGTAGCACTGATAATATAAGTATAAAAGTAATAAACGCATCAGTTCTTTACCTTTTGCAACTATAAAATTATTGCAGTTGTATTTTCGTAAAATTTTTTTGCCGAAAGAATCTATTATAATCAAATATCAAATAAAGAAAGAAAAAAAATTAGCAACTTTCTTCTTTGTCACGTTTTTTATGCGCAAACAAATATTCAATGACAGCTCGATAATTAATTCGCATGTAAACACACACAGTCTTATCTCTCGATACTTAAGAATGAAAACCCGGTTCAACAAATATATGAAAATTCACTTTATCGCCGTATCAATAAGCGAGACCACCATTAACGCGTCTTAACGTTACTGAGAAAAGTATTGAATGAAAATCATCCTCAGGGCATCAACGGCGTTGTTGCGGATATCGCCGGCTGGCTGGAAATGTTGATAAACGCTTGTATTGGATTACAGGACGATACAGTGAGGGAAAGAGAAAGAACGATAGAGAGAGGAAAGGAGATAGAGATCAGTTTTATTGGCAATTCAGATTGTGTGGGGATAGAAGAGACGGACAACCTTTCACTTTTTGACAAGCTCTGGGTTTCTTCTCCTCTCCTGTTGTGACTCTCCTCGTCTTTTTATTTCTTATATAAAAGTAGATATGTCAAGATCTGAAAACTGCTTATAAATAATTTGTTATTACAATGCCACAATCAGATAATAAATGAATCCATTAATTTGAAAAATATTTTCTGTAATCTATCATAAAAAAAAAAACGTTTTGCGTGAATATTTTTTTACGTAGAAGGTATCTGTTATATAAATTGCGTTTTATTAATAAATAATGATCGTCACTACAAATGCTGAATAATGACATATGTTGACTTTTAACAATTGTCATTTTTTTCTTTCATAAATATAATATTTTACAATGTATAATAATAACATTTTTTATTTAAAAAAGAAAACAAAATTGATTTTATTGATGTATGCGTCAAAGAAATGAATTATGAAATTGTTCTATAATATATGTCTATAGCTTTAGGAAATACCAACTTATTGTAAAAATTTTTTTCGTTTGAAATGTAGTTACGAAATCGATTTGATGCATGTAATATGGTTGAAGTTTTACAAATTTTTATTACGATAAGTCTGTATTTCAATCACGAAATTTTACGCGTACATGAATATTCAGAAATTTTCGTAAATAATTTTTTAAATACCGATGCTACCTTTATGGATTAAACGGAGAAACTGCTTGTTAGATTTGCGGTTAATTAAATTATTAATTGTGTACTCTAAATGACAGTACATGCATAATAACTAAATAATGTGTATTCATTTTCGTTAGAATTATCGCAACTTTAATCACGTTCGATCCATAAAGGTCGCTCGGAGATGCGCTTGCGCTTCCCAGAGAGCACCTGCGCTTTGGAAGTCGTGCACGAGCCCAGTCTTCGACGTGTTTTTGTTTGCTTCCTAGTCTCTTGGATAGAATCAACAACGAGCTATGAAAGTGTCCTGAAAACAGATATTTTTCTGGAGATGAGCCTCCCATCTTTGAAGCCAATTAGACATACGTCAGTTTCTGGAAGAAGAACTCCATAAAAGCCTGAATTTAATTCTGGACAAGGTTTGGTCAAAGCAATTTTATATTGATAGGATAATAATTTTTTAAGGTGATACAAAAATCTTTGTTTCACAGTTTCGAACATAATAAAATTTTTATCATTATTGAAATCATTATTGAAATAGCATGAAAATATTGTTATACATGAATTTGAAATTAAAATCGAATAGTATTTTAATAAAGATTGTATTAAATTAAAAAAAAATTAAAAAAAAGTTTCTTTCCGTTTTTTAGGGATTTTATTTAGAGTGAGTTTTATTAAACGTTTCATAATGATTGTGTTGTAAGTCCGACAATTATCGGCGCGCAATCATATTTGGAACAAAAAATTGATTAAATATATTCGTTCGGCATTCTTTATTTTATTCGATTTATTCATGTACGATTGTTCTTCTTATAATATATATATGTTTAAAAAAAATTATTCTTAATAAAAAAATTTTCTCTCTCTAAATTTATAATAAATAAAAATTAATAATAAAATATTTGGAAATTTGAATAGTTTGAAAATTATTGCAAACTATATTGTAAACTGAAACACACACACACACACACACACACACACACACACACACACACACACACTATAAAAATTTAATTTTTTTTATACGTTTATAGATGATATTTAACATGATTCAATTGAACATATTATTATTTCTCCTTTGGAGCTCCGGTATAAGATGTTACAATGTTCCTTGCACATTCAACTCAATGTGCATGTGTTGGGTTCAGGATGATGATGACGATTTTACGAAGATGGATATTAGCTGTATGGGAGTTCCATTCGCACGATTTCCTGGTATGCTAAGAATTTAATGTTACTGATCAGAACTACTTTTTAATTATAAAGATTTTTTTTAATAATTTTATTAGAATATAGTAAGCATTATGTTTTATTTAGATTTATCATTATTTGCATTATATTATTTTATATAAAAAATTTATATAGAGATATTTCTTTCACGATTATAGCAACGATGCAATTACATATATATGTACATAGCAAAATATAATTAAATAAGTTGAACAAAATTTATATATTAAAATGTTTTAGACGTATCAGTGAGTTATGTGGCACAACTAGACATCGCTGGATCCGGTATACAAGTATTGGACAATGACGCACTTGCGAGTTCTGCAGGTGTCGAGGCTTTGGGACTAATGAGCAATCGTTTATCCAGCATAGGTGATAAATCTCTGCTGTAAGTTAATTTTTTTCCTAATGCATAAAATAAAAACATCTTGTACGTATAAATTGACGATAAACTAATTGCGTATTTTTGCACGAATTAACTTATGTTTCAAGTCTTTTAATATATAAATTTACACATATCCAAATTTAATTTATTCATGCAATTATCTTGAACCAAACTTTGAAGAACAATGACTGAGAAATTATATCTTTAATATCTTTTTTGTAAGAGGTGTTACGGACAGTCTACGTTCTCTGGATCTAAGCTACAATTCCCTTGAGGATGTGCCTTTCAAGGTTTTTCGCAATCTAAGGAAATTAAATTGGCTTAACATGCACAGGTATATAACAAACTTAAATTTTTTAGTTTATTAAAAAATCAAATAATTGTTCTGATTTTTTTTAAATAAAGTGTAATTAGAAAATTTATTAATTATTAGCAATCATTTAACATCGTTGGATGGCGACTGGGGTCGCACCAAAGAGACTCTAACGAACGCATTTTTTGGTGATAACTCGATCACCGAAATGCCCAGAATCTTTTCGAATTTCGCCAACCTGGTATGGTTAAATTTAGACAGCAATAATATCGAGGAACTTTTTAAAGATTGTTTACCACCAAACATGCACACTTTGAGTATCAATAATAACCTCTTGAAAGAATTCCCACAATCCTTGGGAGGTCTTAAAGAACTAACTTGGCTGTATATGAGAGGAAATGATCTCAGATATCTAGAACTGCCAGATTTTCATAGTTCTAATCTGGAGCTCATAGATGTTAGCGAGAATTCCATTGAATGGATGAAGACGCCCAATCTGAGCAATCACACTGTAAAAGTCAGAGACTTTAATCTAGCCGGAAATAAATTGATCTCATTACCACGCAGAATGTTTGATCGTCTTGAAACCAGAAGAATTCATCTATCGTCAAACAGCATTAGAAACGTTGACAAGGAAGCATTTCGCGGTCTGGAAGATAGTCTCGAATATTTAAATTTAGAAAATAACAACTTGCCGTCTGTACCAAGCGCTGTCAACCAGTTGAAGATATTATCGTATCTCTATTTAGCTAATAACGAGATTAAAAATATTTCCAGCGAGGCCTTTCAAGAATTCGCAGAGCATTTAAAGGCTCTCTCTCTTGCAACTAACAGTCTAGATGCAGTACCTGTAGTTGCTTTATCCAGGTATTTTTAATGTTATTATATGAGATAAGTTATTTGCTTTCAAATTCTAATAATGTTGAGAACAGATTTTTTTTTAATAATAACTTTCAAGTTGCATTAAAATTGTTTAAATTACAAATTTATGTTTTCATAACAGGTCTCTTCGACATTTATAAGTTCCAGAAATAAAAAGACGTAAAAAAATGTGATCATCTTTATAAAAACTTTAATAAACTCTTTATAAAAACATTTTTATTTAATTTAATAAAATTAATTTATTTTTAATTCAAGTTATAAAATGAAAAGACAAAGGTATAAAATATAAATAAAAAATTAATCCATTTTTATTAAAAAATCTATTTATATGTATATTAAAAAGCAAAAGTAATGTGTGCAAAAATAAAAATGTAACCTGTATTTTTATATTATAATCGTGTATGATGTGTGTGTGTGTGTGTGTGTGTGTGTGTGTGTGTGTGTGTGCGCGCGTGCGTGCGTGCGTGCGTGTGTGTGTGTGTGTGTGTGTGTG
>Ga0157363_1007307_pt1 | contig 10458 bp, 6 predicted proteins | sample AttsexASBM1_FD_111477 | JGI IMG/M metagenome (GOLD analysis project Ga0157363, IMG submission 111477) | Fungus gardens microbial communities from leaf cutter ant in Ribeirão Preto, State of São Paulo, Brazil - Atta sexdens ASBM1 | ecosystem: Host-associated > Fungi > Mycelium > Unclassified ...
AAGTGAAGGGTGATTGTATTTTCACTTTCTTGAGTGAGATTTCACTGCAAGAAATTTAGAATGTATACATTAAAATTATATTTATTGGCTGCATTCAGCAAAAGAAGTGATTTTGCAACTGTTGTAAAATTCTTTAATTTTTTTATCTTACTCTTAGTTTCTCACTGGATGTAAATACCAATATCTCATATTAAAGAATCTTGCAACAATTGTGCAATACTATTTTTTATGAAATAGCCAATGATACAATGCAAACAATACGATTTATGCTAAGCTTTTATATTTGATTTACCTAAAATATATTAACTTACATGTAGATTTGTAGAAAAATATATGTAATTCAGAAGTACGTATAATGTAAAAATGTAGAAAATAAACTCATTTGTCTACCTAAGAATCTGAGGAGAGAATATAAGGAGCAGAGAATATAAAAATTATCGAAACTATAAAAAAATATAAGTACCACGTTGATATCAACGTCACGTATTCGTTTCTTTACTCCAAATACATGCGCACCGTTAAAAATAAACGGCAGCACGTGACACGTGACGTTCTCGCACATGTACTATTTCATTTTTACGCGGCACATCGCGATTTTTGTTCGCGACAGTGCTCGTTACGGGTCTCGAGGATAAGGAATGTCGGCGATCTAGCAGAAACGTGTATTGATCCTTCCATTTACCGTATATCTTCACTTTATGTACTCCATTCGCTCACTACTTTCATGGTTTCAGATTTTCGTTCTCTTCTTTTCCCACCATCTTTGGCTTAGCCTGTGTGGTACAAAAGTCGAGATTGATGGTCTGAGAAAATCTGAATATAGACAAGCCAATCCTGAGTCTTTCCTCAGGTGGCTTCATGTTTAGTTCGTTCCTTTCTTTTTCATATTTTATCCTTTACATGAATAGCTTTTATCTCTATTCCTCTTTATTTCGAATTTACTTTTGATCAAATGCAAGATTTTGTTTCAAGAAAAGGATTTATGCATTCTGTACGACTAACTTTAAAAAAGACAGCCTAAATAATCGTATTAAGTTTTAATTAGATAGAATTAAAGTTTCACTTGAGGATAAGAACCATGAATATTTATTCATCATACAATATTCGTGCGCTCATAAAGAATAAATAAAAACACGAATTAATCCTCAAAATAGCATTTGAATTATTTTTATATTCCTTTTAGAAGAGTAAAATTACATTATGCGAATGTAAGCAACAATCTTCTTTTCTCTTGTTTTTAAATCTCAAAACATTCATGAATTATTGTTTACAGTTTTAATAAAAGTGTTTGAAAATTTGTAAAAATCATAACAAAAATCTTCTGTTTTTATATAAAATAAAAATGATTGAAGATTCTTTTTTTTTTTAAACGCAATAGTATGACTTTATTTAATTGACTTACTTTTTAAAATGGCGATGTCAAGCGAAATTTTCGGTTGCGTGGAAAGTTCCTCGAAAGTCCATTTCACGATGTGTATTAGCACAAGAGCAGTTTAGCGTTTAAGATTTCTATAGACCATTTCTCCCTCGCGTTATCCAAGTTTCTCAATATCGTACATAAAACGAGAGATTATTTGGCCGTCTAATACTCCAATTAATAGAAACGAGCGAATGCGCGTTAAACAGCGAACGCATACGAAGAGAGACAGCCGGTTTCTCGTGAAATAATGTCGGCTACTTCCGCAGCCGCGGCGGGCTCTGATCAATACCCACGTCTTTCGTCCCTCGGTACGAGACGTGCACGTAGGATAGGAACATCCCGACGGTAGCCTCGCATCGGAAGGAAGTGAAAAAAGAAGAAAGAAGGCGCGGGGAAGGCGAGTGAAAGGAGGCGACGCGACGGAGAGGGGAAGAAAAGCCGAAGGATTCTGCGAGTCTGCGGTAATCGCACTTCGCCGAAGACTCTTGCTCCGTCTTTTTCCGCCTTCTTCCCTCCTCCGTTCTTCCCTTGAAAACCTATGCCCAGCCGAGGAGGGGAGGTCGAGAGGGGAATCACGTGGCCGGGACACCGGCGAATATCGAGTGGGCGGATGGCCAGTGGAGAGAAAGAGAGAAGACTGCGCGCGCACTTTGATGTGTGTGCGCTCTCCCAGCGAAACTAGACACAGCACCCACGTTCATACTAGACATCGAGCTTGGCGAGCATGCGTGCGATGAGCGCGTATGTACACCAAGAGCTGCACACATGTGCAACAAGCGAGCGTAACGGTTTAGCCAGGATACACTGGATACAGGTCCCAAGAGGAGACAAGAGACGTTGGCGGTAGAGTAGTGTTGATAATGGTTGATAGTGGTGGTAGTGGTAGTATAAGTAGTGATGGTAGTGGTAGCGGTTGCTGGTTGTGGCGGTGCGTCCTCGTCCTCCCTGCTATGCTGCCAGCGACAGTACGCCAACGGTGGTGGCTAGGAAGGGTGGGAGGAGGGAAGTAGGGAGAGAGAGCTGTCGGTGGAGAGAATAGAGATCCTTGATCTCCTCCTAGGCGACGGAGCGGAGGCTAGGAAGGGAGGGAGGGAGAGGTAGAGTGAGGAACGCTCGGTTCGGATGAGAAAGTCGGAGGAGCGCATACGGCAATATGCGGAGGAGAAGGAGGAAGTAGAGAGGGACACGAGAGAGCGGACGTGTAGGCGGACCGGAGAGAGGAATTCCACGGAGGCGTGTCTTCCCCGGCGCACCAGGTGCAAAGGTGCGCGAACGCGACGTCGCCACGCCTTTTCCACAGGACCGACGGTGCTCCGCGACCGCACGACGTCGACAGCGACGAGGACGAAGACGACGATGAGGACGAGGACGAGGACGACGGTGACGATGTCGGCGTATTATCGTGTCGTCCTTGTTCAGCCCGGTACGAAGGCGCCGCATCCGTCCCGCTCGAACGTCTCACTATGCCTGGAACAACTCGCATCTCTTTCCTCCCCTCCCGCGCGGGAGCGGCATCACCACTACGGGATACCATCGTACCGCGGATCTCGCTTCCTCTCCGCTCCTGTCTTACTCCTGTGCCACCCACTACCTAGCGGGGGGGGGGAAGTACTACTATGTTAACGGACGGGTCGCGTCCGACCTACCACCGCCATCCCCACATCCAGAATCCAGCTTCTGGTGTCAACGTCCCGGAGTTTCCACGGGTTTCTCTCCTGAATATGCACCTTCTACGCGCGCCGCGCCGGGTCGCGGGGGATCGGAAACGGGGTGAGAGGAAACGAGAGGATGGGACCGAGTAGGACGGGCGATGCAACGGGATTCTTTCTATCTTTCCTGATGCTCGCGACTGGAATGCGGGATGACAGTATTCGCCATCACGTAGCACGCCCGCCTCGGTGCACAGTAAACAGAAATGAGGGAGGTCGTAGACGTGATCGTGATTTTCTCTTCTGAAAAGTGCAACGGCAGACTCGGGTAGTACCTGTTTGATGGGAGGTAGTCGATAAACTGCTTTTCGAGGAAAGAATTCGGGAGATAGATGTGTGGAGTCTTTGCGCTTTTATATTGCTTGCCTTGTAATTTCGCCGGCAATGTCTTCCGTGGATTTCAAACTTTATTTAAAAATTAATAGAAAATAGACTGAAAAACAAAAGTAACAATCTGGTAGAGTTTTATAACAATAAAAATATAATAATTTACGTAAAAAAGATCTGCGTTTGTAGATCTAGAGTTTATTTAATTACAAAATTTCTTTGTGATTTAATTTTGTAATGTAACTAGAATGTAATGTAGAAAAAAAATTATATTTTTATTTAAAAACTGCGAAGAATTTTGTTACAATCATCCCAACCTGTGAAACGATTGTAACAGTAGAGGAGAGAAAATTGTATCACATTATTTATAATTAAAATAACAATTATTCATTAGTTTTATTAATAAAACTGTTTATAATCATATATATTTATTATATATACCATATGTACTTAATAAAATTAACGATAATAAAATTTATAAATACAAATAATAATCTTACAATTATAAATTAATTGTCGATTTAATAATAGTGCTACCAGTATTTTAAAATCCTGAAAAAAATAAGTATATAATTTATTGCGAAAAATATCATTTCAGCTAGGATTTGAACTTTAATATTTTTCATTTCGTGCGGGTATTTGACAATTCTCTCTCGATTATGTACAAAAACGAAAATGTGTACCTATAAAAAAGTCAAAAAATATGAAATAGTTCTTTCCTTCTAAAAATGAGTGAAATAAATAATAAAATTTAGATAAAAACAATAATACATGAAGAAAAATAAAATGTTATAACAAATAAATATGTTATACAAATAAAATGTTATTGTACAAAACAATACTATAATACCCTATTCTGTAACTCGTAACGATAGTAATGATATTGTTATACTGTCATTACACAGATTTTTTTTACCATGTACAATTTACCTGTGCAACAATTAACTGTGCACATTAACGATTATTGTTTCAGAGACTCAAGATAAAATCAAGCAAGTCCGGGAAAAATTAACGCTATAATTGACTCCAAGCATTGATGTTACTATTGTCCCCTCTAATAGTATTTTATGATTTATAATAAAATTTTTAAGTAAAAATGTAGATAAAAGTCAATTCAAATATTCAAATCATAATTATTAAAATGTATTAAAATATAATACATTGTTCTTTGCTATAAAAAGAAAAAAGACATTTTAGATTCTATAGCACGCAATAAAATTTAGTTGATGTATAAAAAGAATAACTTTTGCTCCTGCATATGTGTACGTTCCGCGAAGATTGGCAGGTAACAAACGAATCGATGTTTATCTGTTTAAAGATTTTGTCTTGCAGCAACATACACATATAGTTTTATTATAGTTTCAAAATCAAAAATATTGACAATTATTATATCCTGTACTTTTGTTCTCGGTTTATTCTAATAATGAAATGTAAGTTATACAAATAAATTATGTTCGCTCCAACACGCAAATTTAAATATTCTTACATTAAACATTCTTACATTCTTACTTTACAATAGATTTATAACAGAAGATTATAAATCTAAATTTGGTTAAATTTGACGCCTTTATCGTTGATTTCATAATTTGATATATGCGGGAAATTCATTAATTTTAATTTACTTAGACGATGTAATTGTCATTGCAGAATTTATCGTATGAATCGCTAAAAATGGCGCTTGATAAATATAACAGTAACTAGCTTTGTTACATGGAAAGTTATTTTATGACATGCGAAAATAATAAAAAATTTTCTGAAGTCGCAAAAGGCACAATTAATGTACTAATCACTACGTATATTAATTATAAATTTTTATTCAATTACCTAAATTTCTGACAGGAAAAAATGTCGAATTTAACGTGTTGTACCTCTTAAAATTCTAAAGAATTCAAACAATAATGAAACTATTGTAAATAAATATTATAACGCTACACACGCATCCGTATGAAATTAATTGATTGATCATGATAGTAAAATGAAAATGTAGAATTAAATATAATTAGATTTTTTTTATATTATGTATTTGACTTAAATATATTAGATAAATGTGCTCAGACAGGATATTTCATTAGAGTTTGTATTAATAGGCGATCATGCAAAATGTAATATATGGTTGAAAGCCGTATTTGGAATGCATAAGATTTGAATAACTCTAGCAGATTCCATTTAAGAAAATATTAGAACCACTACTTACGATCTCTGTTTTTATTCTCTATACATATATTATATCTACTTACACAAGCAAAAAATCTCTGTATCTCTTTAAAAGTTACTACATTACTTTTTTGTTCATTAATTACTTATTAATTATTCTAATTTTGACATATTTTTTAAATGAATCATTAGTATATTCATATTCGATAAAATTCTCAATAGCATGTCATTTACATTTCAAAATACTTATCTCTCATTAAAATTGTATAAAATATTTCATTTAAAGCATTTATTTTAAATAAAACGCATGACAATTAGCTAAAACTGTTATAAATTATCATGAAGATAAATACATATATAATTGCCTTGTGCGTCTTGAATTTAAATGATAAGATTTTAAGAACTTTAGTTTTATTTTCCTTCTATTAAACAAATTCTGCTTTAAATTCGAATATTATACTATAGTTATTAATTATTATTTATATATTTTTGACTTACAAATTTTAAAACTGATATAAAAAAAGTTAGACTTGCTTCAAAATATTATACCCATTTAGAAATGTAATTAATTGATTAAGTCGCATAAGATGCTAAACTAGCTTTGATGCAAGCCGATTAGAAATACATTCATCGAAGATGCGTCCTCTGTAGAGTTTCCAATCGCGCCTGCCGACGGCAAGTTCGATTTTGGCTCCACGATGCATCGCGACATTTCGCATCTTCATAATCGTTCGTCCTCCCCCACAGTTATTGCATTCCCTCGTCGTTTTGCCCGGAATCTTTCAACATCGGGTTAGCGATTCTTCGTCTCCTCTCCGTGTTCTCCTCGCTATCGTCTTCAGCGAGAACCGCTCTCTTCCGCTCACCCTGCTGCCTACCTTCCACCCATCCCCTTTCTCTTGCGATTCCATTTCTGCGTTGTTGAACTATAACTCTCTCTAGGAAGGCAGTGGCAGCTATTACGCCGGCTCCTAAGCTATTACGGCATCTGGGAGCCTCGTTGGTGCTGCTCCGCAGAAACGACGGCAACCGAAGAGGTGGCCATGAGAGGAGGAAAGCCGGAGAGGTGAAAGAGATGAAGAAGAGAGCGAGAGAGAGAAAGAGAGAGAGAGAGAGAGAGAGAGAGGGGGGGGGTCGGGTTAGGTGAAGTGATGTATTGAGATCCCATTGTATCCACGGAATCCCCTAAGATTGCCAAACGACGCCCTCTCCTACCACCCCCGTCCTCCAACCATCACACTCCCTCCCATACCCGCTTGCATAATACGTCACCGTAGAAGGCGAATCTCCGACCTACCTCGACGCCAAGCGGAAGGAGGCGTATATTTCTCCTCTGCATTCTTTTTTTCTTGTCCGTTTTTCCCCCCGCCCTTGCCGCCCTTCGTCCATACGAACGCTCTTCTTAGATTTCTTCGCGGATGCATGCAGTATTTATGTGGGGGAAGAGAAGATGGCTGACATGGAGTTAGGAGAACTCCGTCCTACGAGCCCGTCGTTCTTCTTATTTGTCGTGCGCAGGCATCAGATGACAATGAAATCGAGATGTTATTTATTGACGTTTTGCGAATTAAAAAAGAGAACAATAGATTTTTGTATTCGTCCACCTGTAATGAGTACCATTAAAATTACGAAATATATAAAATTTATTTAGATTAGATGATTTCTTCAAATGTTACACTTACAAAAGAAATGTCAGATATAATTTTTTTTGCGAAAATTTCTATAATATCAACAAGATGAATGCAATTTTTGTATTTTTCACTTTATGCCGTGTCGAATTTTTCTTTCCTCCTATGTCCCTCTTCCCTACGCGATTAGAACTCTGCAGAATATTCATGTAGTAACGGAAGGCGAAAAAACAACGTCGCTACCGTCAAAATCATCGCTCTCTTCGTCGTTCTTGCTGTCTCTTTTCTTTCTCCCTTTCTCGTTACTCCGGCCATTCTATACGATGCCTTTAATAATACGGCGCGGCCGCAGCCGCGTGCAGTATTGAGAATGGCATAATATCGGGTCGCCCTCTGATATTGCCAAGGTTTGCGAACATGGTGGTGGTGAACGGTGGAAAGGCAAAGGGGAACGGGGGCGAGGCGTGGGGGACGAGACCGAGGAGATGAGACGCAAAGCGCGAGACCGACAGATGCCGAGCGGGAGAAATTCAAATTTTTGCGCGGGTGCCTGACGGTTCAACGGCGGCGCCGTTCAATAACAATCTTTATTATTTTAACGACCTACGTCCGCAGTCTCCGCCACCTTTGTTAGGCGACCTCGTACGTGCGAGGCTGAGGAGAGAGTCACCTTCGGTCGCGCAGGATCGCATGTCTTTCGATCGATGATGACAGTTACGGGTTACCCGCGGGGTGATTACATATCTGTGTTTTCCGATTGAACCTCGAGTGAATTTTTTGAACTGCGAATGGGCTACTGATATCCGGTTATTTTATCGAATGCACAAGATAAAGTTAAGCGCTGGCGGCGAAGTTGATGAAGGACACCATTCTTTTTCCTAGCGAATCCTTCCGATCATATAGTTTGGATCATTTTCAATTCAAAATTTATGAAGATCTGTGCAGAGATCCACTCAGAGAGCCACGAATCAGCATTCTTTCATATTATCGTATCACCTTTTAAGTTCTTTTGTTACGTCGAAGGATTTTTATATGTATTTATCTCAAAATATACGGGATTAAAGAGATGCACAGATCTGTTTTAAATATGCAAGAGTCAGTTATCCAGCTCGTTCAGAAGAATTCATTTTTTAAAAATTTCATCTATTTTTTTATCCATTTTTAGAAATCGAAGCATGTTGTAGAAGAGTATTTCACGGTGATCATATCAAGTAATAGATAAGTGCACATGGCAAAATCCACATTATTTCCGATGCGCGTAGATCAATAAGACTCGTTTCTCTCTCTCCTCTCTCTCTCCCCCTCTCTCTGCGTACAAGCGGAGGTAGAAACTAACATTTCCTGACCATATGGTACTATAATTTAGTTAAAAATAAAGCTCTTGTTGTAGCGATTGCCATGTCTTTCAACTCAGTTCTTTTTCTGGAAAACTACAACATTCCTATAATGTCATCATTACTAGTTATATATAACATATTTCCATTATCCCTGTAACAATAATAATTCATTTTTCTGCAGTTCCATTCTGCATAATCGATAATTGAGATACAATATTGACGTATTACAAATCGTCGTATAATAATTAAATTTATTATTTTTCAAATTATTATCGCTAAGCGCAAATATTTTTAATTTATTTAAGTGTCTGATTTTCAACCACTAATTATTAATTTAAAAGCATTGTGATTTTATTGTTACGTAGCGTAAATTTCTAAGTACATCTGCAAAAATAATTCTTACAATTGCGTATTTGGTTGTCATTATTACATGAGGATTCTTGCATCAAGTGCGCCAGAGTGAACGCAGTTTTTAATTGGCAAACGGCCAGTCTGCTACTCGATGTATATGTACAAACGAATACAAATATCGACATCGCGGATGACCTGCAAATGCAATTTGTCCATCATTGTGACCACGACATGACACACGAAGGGCGTTCGGGCTTGCTATGGGTGAGATCAATATTTGGTAAATATTTGTGACGAGAGTTGAAACAACGAGCTGGTCGAAAGGCCCGGATGTGGAATATATGTTACAGACGCAGATTTCATTGGAAACGATCAAAATATCATGTAAAGTCAATTGATCGGCATTGCTAAAAAAGTTTAATTGATTCTGGCATGAATAGTTACATATGGTGATATCGGATTCTGCGCAGAAAATCGATAGTAATGTGCATGACTAGAGTACATTATTGCAGCTGAATATTTAATGAATTTGCGTTTATTCCGCTACGAATCTATTAAAAAATGTTTCTATGATTTAGAGAGAGTAGGAACGTATTATATTTCTTTACAAATGTTTTTTTTTTGCGTCATTCCCCGAAATAGATATTTAATTAAATACGCACAGCAAACTTTACTACTACCGTTGCGGTACAATGGGTGAAAAGTTTCATCGTATTTTCACCAAAACTAGAAACAAAATAAAACTTACGACAAAATTTTCCAACAGGAATTTCTGCAGGGACATATTTCAGGACATTGGCGCCGAATGTTCGCTACAGGCGACTTCTGCAGGAAATGGTTAGAAAATAGCTTCAATGTGTTTGGGATGTTTCCGTAATATTTTATTATTCTTATGTAACAAATTTGAATTTTTTAATTGTTATTATATATTCATTTTATCACAGTTGATAATCTAGTAATGGAAAAAATGTAAAATTAATGAAATTTACTCTTTTCTCTGAATATATAATTTACTAACTTAATACATATTTTTATGTTAATATAACTTAATTTACTCGCTAATTATAAAATTTTATTAAATAATATTTAAAATGCTAAGATAAAGTTATTCTTCTTTTCATAGAAATCAATAGATTTTTATAGAAATTAATAAATTATCTATAAAGTGCTCAAACAAATATTGATAACATAGATACACGAATTTCGCAAAAAATCGATAAAAATATGTGTGAGTAGACCTCATAAACACATAAAATATATTGAACGATACTGATTACAATGCTTATCTATCAATATGTAGTTAAAAAAATATTGTACGTCATCGATACTATAGTCGTTCTAGTACAGTCAGATATTTCAGTGATATTCCGTCACTTCATTTGCAATATGAATAATTTCGACTGATTTAAAGATCAGAAATATTTAATACTTAAAAAAAGTTTGTCAAGGTTTTTTTACCAAGAAATATGACATTTAAAAGAATAAGTAATTAGTTATGCGTATTAAATTCTATAATGAGAATTCTAGAGAAC
>Ga0157363_1007308_pt1 | contig 10458 bp, 1 predicted proteins | sample AttsexASBM1_FD_111477 | JGI IMG/M metagenome (GOLD analysis project Ga0157363, IMG submission 111477) | Fungus gardens microbial communities from leaf cutter ant in Ribeirão Preto, State of São Paulo, Brazil - Atta sexdens ASBM1 | ecosystem: Host-associated > Fungi > Mycelium > Unclassified ...
ACACACACACACACACACACACACACACACACACACACACACACACACACACACACACACACACACACACACACACACACACACACACACACACACACACACACACAGGATGAATCAGAGTAGTTGAACTAGTTTTTGAGAAAATTCGATCTCATCTAATTATCGACTTAGCAATATAGATCAGATGGATACATTGTGTGAATTGCTGGTCTAGGCACACTAAAAACAAGACATATTTTTAATATTTTTGCTTAATAAAAATAAAATCTTGTAACAATTTTCACAACTCAACGTCAAACATGCCTATTTTTAGGCTTAAACTAGCAATTCGCACAATGTTATCCACGTATTCGGTTTGTATCGTTAAGTCGATAATGCTGCACGCGCGCGCGCGTGCAATTTAAATTACAGTAATTTAAAATAATTCTGTGTAAAATTTATATTTTAAGGATGCTGTGTAATTCGTGCTTCCCTCCTTTTTGCTCTTTTATATTTTTTCATTGCACGACACGTGATTTATTCATTATTAAACAAGTTGTGCCAAGATGTTAATGACAATAAAACTAATAAACTATTGTTTCAATTGCTTTTAGTCCAGATTGTTTGCAATTGAAAGTTTTTAATGGCGATGAATAACAGTTTTAATTAAAACATAACGATTCACTGCGCATTCGGTGATATTATTTTAAGATTGCTTATTAGAAATGCAGAAGACATGCGAAACATGTTATTCGAGAAATCATGGGTGAGAAACTAACGGGAAGATTCTTATGGGAAGAAAAACGAATGATTAACATAGAATTCGCATAATAACTTATTAGATTTTCATAGTTTGCACGGACGACTGCGAGATAGATTTTTCTCAGGCTAATGAAGCTGCACAATTGTTTCTCTGCAGACACAAGACGATGGAAACCTTGACCTAGACTTAAGTAGGTATGGAGGTAAAGTGGAGGTCACTTTCATGTTTCTCAGTGAGAGGATACAGAAGTATCGCGATTAGATACTACCTTGTCGAATTCAACAGCAAAAGCTTTCACTCTGAATTGTATCAAATGGCTGTCATCAAGACAATCAATAAAATAAGAAAGACTTCAAGATGTCGAAAATTAGAATTACACTTCGGTTCTAATCTTCTTTTGAGATAATTTTAGATCAATCATTAACGAAAGTTAATAAGTCCTGTAGAAAGGAAACAAAAATAAAGCTATTAATGACTTTTGCTTTATTCTCATTCCGTATTATCGATGAAACATCATTTTTCATGATTGAAGATTGTTGCTATAAGTTATGATGAAGTGAGGAGGCATAAAAGTCGAGGTCAATATCGGGATATATTTTCCATAAAACAATCATTAGATGCACTAAACGTCAGTGATCTATCCTCTCGAAGTAATCAATAGCAGACTAATTAAAGGCCATCAGATCATTATTATGAGTCTGATTGCCGTTGAATAGGAACAATTTATCTAATCGTTTACATAACTATCAGTGATTATTACTTAAACGGCAAAAATGTAAAATTTTCGTATTTAATACGTAAGCAAGAAAATTAATTAATTATGATATTCACAATAACTATGAAAGAATGTCTATATCAATCAAAGTCTTAAAGATACATCAATTACTTGCGAGATAGGTGGTGAGGAGGGTATGCTACTATTCTTCATTGATAATATCAACTCAATATATGAAAATCTTTTAATAATAAAAAAACTAATTTATAATTTATTAAAATTAAAAGATAACATTGATTGCTAATTTTTTTAATTATAAATCATAATATTAATATTATTCTATTATTAGGAAATGCAAATAATTTAATGTTTTATGTTTGATGATTATCGATAACTGGCAACATTGCATTTCTAAAAATGAGGTTGGCATTTCTACTCGAAACTTTTTGCGCACTGGTAATTGACAATTAATTGAGGTTAAAATATTATTTTAATATTCGTGTTTTACAATTATTTTATACGAAGATGCTTCGGTATAAAGATAAATTTATAACTAATTCATAACTAATTGATAATTATTTTATACTAAAAGAATGCTTTAATTTTAATATCACGAATTATGTGATAAGAGTTATATGATAAGAGTCATGATAAAAGTACGTTTTAATATTTTAAACGTTATAAGTATATTAAATTATCATTATTAATACATATTTATATTATTGTATCAATATCTTTTTTAAAAAAAAACATCTGCGTATTTTTTTATTATAATGATAAATAAAAATTTTAATACTTAATATAAGATTAGTGTTGTATTAAATAGAATAAATACTGTATTAAATTTAAAAAAAAATAAAATATCTTTTTATAAATTAATTTATTAATTTACGAAAAGGATTACGTTCCTAGTTATATAAAATAAATAAATTTAATGTGACGTTATTTGTATATTAATACATGTTCATTTATATATTATCGTTTTTTTCACATATTTTAGTATATATATTTTCAAATATATTTTGCATTTTTTGCAGTAATAGTTGCTATAGCTTTTTTAAGTTAAAAACATAACAATAAGTTATAAGCAAGAAACATATATTCAATCACATAGGATGAAACTAGCCTAATCTAATGTCGGAAGTCAAGCGTTGCCAAATTTTCTGCATATTTGTTTAGATGTTCAAATAGGCATGCTTTCATCAGTTTTTTGCTTGTATACAAATAAATTATATGAATAGAGTTAAAATACTTACAAGGATGTAAAAAAAGATTTGTTCTAACTATTTATACGTCTTTTTTTTATAGAGCGAAGCATTTTAAAAGTAAGTAATTATGTAATAATACATATATCGTTCAATATATTTGCCACAAGATACCATGCATAAAATTCTAATTTCAGCTCTTTTTTTCTTAAAAATTACACGGTCAATCGATTTAAAATTTTAACATAGTATTAGTTTTAACTAATAATTCTATGTAATTTTAACTAATAATTCTATGTAATTTTTAGATAGAAAAATCAAAACATTTTGATTTTTCGATCGTATCTCCTTAAATAATTGTGCTTTAAATAATTTCATGTACGAATTTATATACATTTGTAGTCTCTTGAATTGCGCGCCGAATTGGTTTTTCGGATTTAGAAAGCAACTGAATTATTATAATCATATCACAAAGAAAATTGACAAGCAAGTTAATAATTTTGATACTGAATTGGATCTGCATCATTCTAAGATCTTAATGTACTGAAAATCTGTAAATAAATGTGTATATAAATTCACATGAAATTATTAAAACACTTAAGATTCAGCTTCGACCGGTGTAGGTATTCTTTGTGTATTCACATTATTATCTTGATAAAATTAATTATGATATTGGAAAAACTGTATTAATTTTATTAAAAGTTAATTTTTTCTGTATTAGTTGATAATAAATAAAAAACGAAAATATTGTCGCATGAATTACTATATTAATAAATAATTAAATTAAATATTAATAAATTATATTAAATTATTATATTAAATAATTATATTAAATAATGTATTTAAAGAATTAAATACTGTTAGTATATAAAATAAATATGAAGACTTCCAATTATTATTTTGTTATCTGTTGCTGACAGATATCACAACAAATTTCACAACAAAAAATCTTATTTGAAGGTTTTCAATGCAATGCATGTTCAAATCCATAATTCGCTTCGCTTTTTCTTTCTTTTTTCTGCAATGTATTTAGTTTTTTTCATTGATCAAAAGTATGTGTCTCATTAAGAATTCGTTAGAGAAAGAATCGAAAAAATCCGCAAGACAGACACTCGGCTATTGTACTTTATTTAAATTCGTTTGAGAAGTGCTGGAGCCAACATTTACTATTATAGTTCCTTCAAGCATTTTTGTTCGGTAGAATAAAAACATAATTCATCTCATGTGCTGTAGATACACGCTTCGAAAGTCAAAGTTATGGATTTAATATGCATTTTGTTATGTTCAAAATTTTTGTCGCCGTTACAGAATACAGATTAGTAAACTAATCCGCATTGAATATTTCCGGAGTAGCGCGAGATCCTCTTCGTGCGCGCAAAAAATCATGCGCAAAACTCATGTAGCCCTTCCGTTGTATAACACAACATGAAGTATATCTTTGTGTGAAATAGCAATCAATTTACCATATCGTACACCATTGAAGATATAAATGGTCTCGTGTTGAGATCACCCGAAGTCAATTTCTCCGTTTCCGATGAAAGTGTACGAGAACCGCGAGAGATTCAATTGTGTTATCAAAACTTGTGGTTAGATTATGAAAATAAAAATTTAGCATATTTACTATTTACTCGTAGTTCACGTGTTATCTATGTATTCACAAATATTTTTTTATTCCATTGACTTCCAGCTTTTTTAAGAAAAGGAGGACATACTAACAATTATTTTAAAGATTTTAGGTCGCTGCATGGCGGAAGAAGACAAGATGTAACAGTGCGCATACTACATGTTATGATCAGCCAATGCTAGCATTCTATTAGTTGAACAAATTGATTACTGCACATCCTTGAAATTGTTACCTTGTCTTCTTCCATGGGTCACTGTAAATATATAAAGTGTGTGAGATCAAAACATAAATTCAATATATTATCAATATAATGAATGAAAAATGATGTATCTTCTTTATTAAGTAAGCTTTAACCCAGGTAGCAAAGCGTGTCTCAGCAAAATCATACAAATCTGTGATTACTCATGATACTGGGAACTTGCCGTAGATTTGTCTTTAACGATTTTAAATATACCGACATTGTAGCAATATGCAGACAACAATGTATATATGTATTACCAGCAGTTTAACAGCAAGATAGCTATGTCAATGTTATCTTGCATTGACAATATGACAGCATTGTATGATGTCCCATATTACTATGGCAATATGATGGCAGTAGTATGAATTTTGATGATGACGACTTTAAAGTTGTCGGCAAATTTCTGGCAAATTGCAATTCAATATTATCGTGAAAGCATCAAGTTGCCAACAAATGAGGACTCAATTGCTACAAATCTGGTAGCAACATATACTAAATATGCAATGCATATTTAGCAAGTACCAGCAACAAAGTAGACACGTTGATATATGAGAAACCAGATATCTTTAAAATAAAAATATATTTTGACTTTTGATACGAACGATATTATAACGAACGATATTATAGATTGTTATACAGTAAGTGCAAAAAATATTTGTACAAGGAAAAGATCCTTTTAAAAAATCTTATTTTTAGAAAGTAAACATTAATTAGCAATTTATTAACAAATAATAAAATAGATTATATATATTTCTCAAAATTATTTTATCTAAAAAGGTGCATAATAATTAAAATATATTAATATCTTAATAAAATAAAAAATTAAACGGTAGCGTCATCAAGAATAAAATAGTAAAAAATAATATAATTGTATAAGAGTGTCTCTATTACAATTAATCGTAAAACATAATTTGCAAATGCTGACGCATATAATCCAGTCAAAGTGTACATTTTGCTTACAAAAAGTCCGAGAGTGATGATTTTAGGTGTCTTAAAGTTCGGTATCTTAACGGAAATCCTAAGTTTTCTGATATGGCGGGCGCCACTTGTGCCGTCATCTTGGAAAATTAATATCTAAAACTCGATTTTTCATAACATCTTTTTACCAAGAGATCTTACGATAAAAATAATCAATCTTGTAGAGGAAAATATTTCTTACAACTTTTGTCTAAGATGTTTTTTTGTTTAATTCTAATAGATAACGAACTGCAGCAGCGCAAAATGGAACAGTTTAATGTAAAGAAAGCTACTTTCAAGCTGCTTTTAGCTGACTTTTTTTAATTAATGACTATTAATTACAGGTATTTCAGAAATTCACGTCGTGACAATTATTTCATATAAAAGCCGTGCAATATGTACTTATGAAATAAAAGCCACAAATTAATAATTTGCATAAAGAAACTGTGGAGTTCTTAAAATTGTGGATTTAGATGTCTAATTAAAACGCAATTGTTATACGAAAATTTATGTGTGGCGTGCGTGAGTGAGATATAATGATGTCCCATACAGCACAGAAACTTGTAACAACATTGCAGCAACATTTCAATGTTGTATATTGCAATACAATGTAACAGAAACATTGTGAAGACTTCTTTCTGCAATATTATTTCAGCAATGTTGCAGCAGAGACACAAATTGACACAAGAGTCATTCTATCCTTGTTAAAAAATCAGTAAGAAATAAAGATAAGAATGACTTTTGTCACTGTGTCGATTTGTGCTTCTGTTAGAAAGTTCACTTTGAATGTTAAGACTTGTATATATTGATTTGTGTATAACCCAATAAAATAAGGACCTGGACATAATGGAAGAATAAGAATTAATAAGATCACCTTTACATGGTACACTTAATCGGATTTCATAACATCTGTAGTTATGAAACTGATACAATCTCATAACTATATTCCTCTGAAAAATGGAATGACTGGTTAGTTTCTAATTACGAATATTATCAAATCTGATTAATGTCTATTTCTGCCAATATAGATTAATTTTAATCTCAGTTCAACTCAATCTCTTTTCAACTTCGTTTTTTTCTAGTTCTAAAGATTAGAAAAAGACGAAAAGTAAGTTGAATCGAGATTAAAGTTAATCTACATTAGTGAAAATAAGGTGTAAACGTAGTCATATGTATAGTAGTAATATAATTTATAGGAATTGTGCCTATAATTTACAGACATAAAACAATTAGAAGTAAGGATTATATAACACAATGGACACATAATAAGATATAAGACGTATAATATAAAAAATTAGAAGTAGGAGTTAAATGTAACATACAATGAATACAAATAAAATATGACTTCATAATTAATTACGTCTTTATATTTTATAGGCGTGATATGCATAACCAGTACTGAAAATTTATAGTTCACGTTACATATATTGTAGATTTTCAGTACTGACTGTATATCAGAACGCCTATAAAATATAAAGACATAATTAATTGTGAAGTCATATTTTATTTGTATGTTACATTCAACTCCTATTTCTAATTTTTTATATTTAAATTTATATAGTACAAAATCTTATAATAAATATTGCAGTAACGTTATAATATTACAGCAATGTTGCTGCAATATTACAATGTTTCTGCAAGTATTCTTCCACTGTATGCAAAACCTAATATTGCATATATATTATGTTGCTGTGACATTACGTATCAATATTTTAAAAACAGACATTTTTATGTTGCTGCAATGTTGCTGACATATTGCAGCAATATTTCGCAATATTTTTGCAATGTTACAATCTTGTAATGAAATATTTTTGCAATATTGCTGCAATATTTCTGTGCTTCTAGGATGTCAATGACATGTAATCATTTGTGTGTAAGTGCTATTTTCAATATGACTTTTCGTCTTTAGAATCTCCTTAAATTACATTTTTCAACTTTGTAAACTCATAATACTTTTATTTATTTGCTTTATTTGTTATTTTAGCAACTAGACTGTCAAAGTTTTTAAAGTAAAAACATGAATACATATATGAAAAATAAACTTTCTGAAAAATAATATTCTTGAGGCTTCCATGGGTGCTTTTATATAAAGATTATGCGTTTCGCGGATTTCTTCCGTGTCTAGATCCATTCTTAGAATGCTAATGTTTCGAATCTTGTCACTTCATCAGAGCGAGGAACAGCTTGATACTATACTCTTTATAAGTAATCTTTATAAACTTTCTGTAATTGCACTATTGTCGGAATATCTAAGTAAAAATATAGAATAACTTTGAATAATACATATACAATAAAAAGATTTCAGAATGTCAATGCAATAAATCATGTAAAAAATTGAAATTTTCAATCTGCATTGCTCTTTATATCTTGCTCATTATATGATTAATTATCGAAAGCAAATTGACATTCATGATAGCGTTAATCGCATTCTAATCATAAGAGATAAAGAGTTTATGAGGAATTGGTTGAATTGTTCTTAAGAAAAATGTTTCAGTCTATTTCTTTTCAAAGAATGGACACTTCTATGTTCTGATCAATTTCTTTCACAGGCATGCATAAGATATTGCAGGTAGCTGTAATAATCTTGATGCAATATAGGGCGGGAGGAGAAGAAATTATTTTAAAGTCACACATACCTTTTCACCAAGAGAATGGTTTACACAGTGCGACAAATAATTTTTAAGACTAACACCATATCTCAACAATTAGTGGCATCATCTGTTGAACATTAGCATCATTAGAAAGATACATTTTTCTTCTTTCAAACGCACCCAAATCGTTCATGCAAATCGGATAATAAATGACAAAGTTATGACAGTTCTTCCTAAACAAATTTTAAATCGATGTTGAAATTTTATCATGGAACAAAGAGCGGTTATTAAATTCAACGCAAAACTTTATAAAAGTGCATCAAAAACATTCCGGTTGATGCAGTAAGTGTATGGTCACGCTTGTTTAAGTCGATCAAATGTTTTCCTGTGACATAAATGATTTTTGGATAGTAGAGAGTCTCTCATTACATTCACTCATTACATTAGCTCATTATGCTCATTACATTCTTCGAGCAAAGAAATTATCCATAAAAATTCGCTCCATCTGGTCAAACAGTTACTGGCAACTATTATCTCGAAGTATTTGATTGACCAGAATTTGATTGACCAGAATTTGTCCTGAATATCGAGATTTAGAAGGTTGGTCGTTGTTGCACAATAACATACCATCTCACAATTCACTCATTGTTCGTCAATTTTTGGCCCGAAATCAAATCTGTGTACTTAATCATCCGCTATATTCACCTGATTTGGCGATTTCTCTTTATTTTCAAAATTGAAATTAAAGTTGAAAGGATGCTTTTTCGAAGACATTCCGACTAAACAACTTCAACACGGGCACTTAGAGACAATACTACAAAATGAGCTGGATCATTTGAATCACTTTTAAATCGCTGTAATAAATGTATTGAAGCAAGAGTAGATTATTTTGAATAAATAAAACAATAAGCATAAGAATATTTTGTTTTTGTATCGTTTTATAGGCCCAGTCTTAAAAATTATTTGTCGCACTGTACAGCTGTTTGCGGCGTGCCATAGAACATCATACTTCTCGGAAATCTTCTAAATTGTCTAAGACTTCTCCATTTTTATTTTTAATTTTCAAATAACTGAAAAATTTTTCAATTATTTCATAAGAATAAATTAACTGAATGCTAATAAGATTCTTTCCCTGAAAGAAGCCTTTCTTAGCTTTAACAAATACAGAGTAAAATGTGTGTATATAGGCTTATGACAGCCTTAGATCTATCATTAACTGCTTTCTTGATAATTTACCAATCTGTCAAATTAAACAGTTCATTACTTCGTTTAATGAAATGATTAATTACTTTATTTAAATTATGAAATATTGCAATCTTCTGACTGCATCAGAAAGAGTAGCATTATTGTTCTCTTAATGAGTAATATTTTTTGCAACAAATCTTATTATTTTTAGTACAGTTTGAATTCTTGGTTAAAAAATTTCCTCATCAAAAACTCTATTCCTATTCTTAATTTTTGTAGCAATATTCCAGTCTTTTTTAACAGCGTTGCTTAAAGCACTTCTTTATTTGTCTCTAAGAATTCTAATATAATCTTATTAAGAGGTAATTTTGGAGACTGTATATTCTTTCTTATTTATGTATCGAGCAACCTGTAATAACTTTGTTTACAAATTTATTTAATTTAATTCAGTCATTAAATTACATAGTTGATATTATATCATATGTATATCTTGAATAATCTACTTGAAAAGTATATATATATATATATATATATATATATATATATATATATATTATCTATATATATAGAAATTTAAGAATAATAATATTAAGTTTTAATATTATATACTTTTTAATACTATACGATTCTAACGATTACTAATACTATACTATACGAAATTACTTTTATATTTAGTCCATAGTCTTATTATTTTATCAACGATTTCTATTCTCAATGTTCATATTTAATATGCTTTCTTGTTCTGAATATATATGCTATACAGAAAACAATGGAACAAGGCTGAACAGTTTACAAACATAACCTGCAAAGTGATATATATACATATATATATATATATATATATATATATATATATATTAGGTGTACAACTTTGCTTCCGCCGTTTTTTCTCCGAAATTCGAGGCTTTATTGTAAAAAATTGGTTATACATTTATGATTCAAAGTATTGTCCATCGCTGGCCATTACTTTCTCCCATCTTTCGGGTAGCGTACGAATCCCGCATCGAAAAAACTGGTCATCTTTTGAGGTTATCCACGAATCCAATTTTTTACTTCTTCATAAGATCGGAAGTGTTAGTCAGCCAGGCCGTGCGCCATTGATCGAAACAAGTGATGATCAGAGGGAGCAACGTCTGGAGAATACGGCGGGTGGGGTAGGACTTCCCATTTCAACGTTTCCAAGTATGTCTTGACCACT
>Ga0157363_1007309_pt1 | contig 10458 bp, 13 predicted proteins | sample AttsexASBM1_FD_111477 | JGI IMG/M metagenome (GOLD analysis project Ga0157363, IMG submission 111477) | Fungus gardens microbial communities from leaf cutter ant in Ribeirão Preto, State of São Paulo, Brazil - Atta sexdens ASBM1 | ecosystem: Host-associated > Fungi > Mycelium > Unclassified ...
GTCCACTGGTTGTGGAGATACAAGTTGAATGAAGTTTGTGACAGGGTCTAGAAGGATCGGGAAGAGTCTAGAAGGAATTAGGGTTAGAGATGACGTCAAGGGACAATGATTCCTCATGGTGTACACATGGTACACACATGGTGATGGAGATTAAAGAGTATGACATCAGGGCACATAGATATGGCATGGTGGCCTTGAGGTAGAAGCATGGTGGATGAGTAATAGGACATGAGGTAAACACATTGTTGTAGCACAGACTACAATGTAATAGTATATATAGAGGAGCAATGCAGCAAGAGCTCTTTGTCAAGTTCTCTTATAATCCCCACTACTAGATAGCCTTCTGTGAGCTTTGCTGAAGTAAGCATATCACAAGTGCCATTCTGGCGAGTGGTTGCTATAACATCTGGTAGTTTATACTATATTGATTATTCTGAAAATTGACTAAAACTAACATTTATTTCTAATGTTAGCAATAATACACCTTACTATCCTCTGGTAGTTTTCTACCTACTAAGTTCTCTAAGTTCCATTCTGAAATATACAACTGGTGTGGCTAGTACAGGTGCAGCATGTTGTGGCAACTACTAGACACAAAGTCCAATAGCTACACAAGCGAGTAGAGCTCTTAGTAGGCAATCAAGTGAGGAAAATCACAAGAGAACTTGACAAGGAGTCTCTGCTAAATTAGAGTCCTTTATATACAAAACATGCTTGGTCCATGCCATCAATAATTAAGCCTGCCCTATTGTCCATGCTACAACCTTATGTCTGCCTCATTTCCTACTTAAGGCCACCATGTTGTATACATATGCCCTGATATCATCTTCCAGATTCTTCCACTATGTTCTAGGCCTATGATGTCACATCATATGACCTGTCATGTGACTGCAGTGTTATGTTCCTCTTTATCATCCAAAAGAAAAAGAAAAGAAAAGAAAAATAAATTTGTTAGTGTTCAAGCGTCCTATAATACAGCACACAAGCTAGAGTTAAAGGTTGTTCTAACCTATTTTCTATATTCTTGAATAATGTACTAATCATTTATTTGGACTTTTGAGATGTTCTATTAGCTCTTGAATAACAAACAAGGTGTGAACTATTGTTATATCAGAAAATACTTTTCTGCAAAATTATAAGGTTTTTAAGCATATAAGATCTTATTGAAGGTATTAGCAAGAAGATCTTATACTTCTAGATGATGTCTCAGGCTCTCTCAAGTAGATACTGACCAAAGAGACAATATAGTAGCCATTAAACAAACCAGACTTAAAGCTTACTAGAACAAACTTAGCAGAGTATTGTGAAATATCTAGCTATCTGCTACTCCAGCTTGTATATACACAGAGACCACTTGGTGATAATAGAAACATGCCATAATACTGTTCTTTTAAGAACTATAGAAAAAGTGATGTCATCCACTCAAGAATGACTAGCTATGAAGAGTGTACACTTACAGAAGCCCTTTACTAAGTGATAAATATTTAAAAGGTCAAATAAGATAGGAACATACTATATTGGAATCTAGTAGAGTCTAGAATGGAGGAATGAGAAGGAGTGGCCATAGAAATGAGAAAGGGAGAATAGACTGTATCAGAGTTGAAAATAGTGGTTTTTAATTATTTTCACTTTCTTTCTTATCTCTTTCTCCTTTTCCTTTTCTTTCTTCTTTTTCTTTTTCTTTTTCTTTTTCTTTTTCTTTGGTTGTACTATTATTCTATTTTTAAAACTTAGGGTTAGGGTTAGTCACATGGCACATGGAAGAAGGGTCTAAAAGAATAATGTCATATGACAGGACTAATACCTGATAGCCTTAAGACAAAACATATAGCTGTTTCAGATAGGATAGAAGTAGTTAGCATAGACTATAGAGTTTTGGTATAAAAGGTAGACAATCTTGTATAGAGTTCTCTATCAAGTTCTCTTGTATTAAACCAATACAAGGTTCACTCTTTTGATCAACTCTAAGATCTTTAGTTTGTAACATTAGAACTCAATTCCACTTCTTGAGACTGTCCAACACCGGACCTTCTCTATATTTACTCTCTATCCATCCTCAACTACAGGTAATACACCCAAAGTCAAGAAGAATTGCTGGGCCCTAGGCATAAGGGGTATACTAGTTAAACAAGGGAAGCCTAGCTATTTGTTTGTATCAAAGCCCACTAGTATATCTCAAATGTAACACCTTTTGTAGACATGATCAATACTCTTTTCAACTATAAGCTCTGTGCTATATCTTCACTTGTAAGGTGTTTACACATAAGAACAGCAGGCATCCTTAAGATCTTGCTTAGAGTAGAATGGTCTTCTTAGGCCAAAATCATATACTCTTTCTTTAGTTTAAAAGGTAGACAGTGTAGGCAGGACAAGAAGAGGACTGGCTATCAACTACTGAGATTTTGTCATCAGAGTACAAATTGGAAAGTGAAACCAGCATCATACATTATCACCACCCACACCACCACCACCATCATCATCACCATTGTTAACTACACCCCCCCTCTCTACGAAATGAGTCAACCTGACTACCCTACTATCATAAGGCAACTCCAGAAGTAAATTGTAACATTAACAAGACAAGTAGATGGAAGAACAGGAGAGATGGCAACGAGCACTGAGGTGGCAAACCTACAAGTATTTGATGGGACCTCATCAAAGATCTTAGGTTTTGTAACAGCATGTAGACTATACATAAGGATGAAGATGAGAGAAGTGGCAGTGGAAGAACAGATTCAATGGATGCTGTTATATGTACAGGGAGGATTAGTGGATGTTTGAAAGGAGAATGTTTTGGAGAAACTGAAAGAGGGAATACTAGAATACGAATCAGTAGGGGAATTTCTGGTAACCATCAAGAAAGAGTTTGGAGAAGAAGAAGAAGAGTTGGTGAAAGTAGCAAAGTTGAAGAAGTTGGAGCAAGGAGGAAAGACAATGGAAGAGTTTGTTCAAGAGTTTAAGAGAGCAGTGAGATGAAGCAGATATGAAGGAAGACCATTGGTGAAAGAGTTCAAGAGGGGAATGAATAGAACAATAAGAAGGAAGTTAATAGAGGCAGAACAGCCTCCAACAAGCATAGAATAGTGGTACAAATGGGCTACTAACTTAGACAAGCATTGAAGAGAGAGTAGAAGGGAGGAAGAAAGACTGAAGAGATGATGAGAACAGGGGGGATCAGCCCCCAGGCAGCAGAAACAGCGATAAGTAATGCCATGACCACAAGTGTGGTAGAGAAGGCAGAAAATGCCCCCTCAGCAGGCAACAACAGGGTCTGCTCTGATAAAGAGAATAGAGAGAACAGATGCAGTAATAGTATACCTTCAACAGAAGGTAGGGTCAACCCCTATGCCATGGAGGTGGATAGGGAGAGGAACTACTATGCTTGTAACAGATTTGGGCACATAGCCCAACACTATAGGAATAGGGGAGGAAGAATCAGAATTGGGGATGGTAGAAGACTGGAATACAGGCAGAAATGGGAAAGAGAGGGAAATTATGAACAATCAAATAATTTAAAAGAGGAGGAGAACCTAGAGCCCCTTGACTAGGTTCTAACAACAGGTTTAATGTACTAGCTAGTAAAATAGAAGTTGGTATACCTGACTCAGAGGGAATTAAGGAGAAAAGGAAAGAAGTGAACAAGGGTAAAAGAGGAAAGGAACAGGAAAAAGGGAAGAAGTAAGTTAAAGTAAGGAAAGCAGAAGAAAAGAAATTATTAAGGAAGATAACAGTGAAGATAGGTCTAGAAAGAATCAACATGCAGGAGGGGATTACAGTAGAAGCACTATTGGATAGTGGTGCTACAGTGCTAGTTATGAGTTCAGAGTTTGCAAAAAAGCAAGGGTTTAAGTTAAAGAAGATTGAAAGGCCTATATATGTAAGAAACATGGACAGTTCTTTCAACAAAGAAAAACCAATTGAACATACAGTAGAAGTAAATATATACTACCAAGGGCATAGAGAAAGAATGGAGATCGATGTGATAGGAGGGCAGAAGTGGAGTGTAATCTTGGGAATACCATAGCTAGCTCACTACAATCTAGAGATTGATTGGAAGACAGGAGAGGTTAAAATGATGAGGTGTCCAAAGGAATGTGGGAAACAGTGAAGACCAAAGCAGGAAAAACTGAGATGGCAGAAGCAGAGAGAAGAGGAAAAGAGAGAAGAAGCAGGAAAGAAAAGGCAGAAAAACAAAAAAGGCAGAGGAAAAAAAGAATGATAGATATAAAAAGAGTAGCTGAGGAGTGGGAGATTTGAGAGGAGGAAGAAATGGCAAAATTGGAAGCAGAGGCCAAGAAGTTGGTTCCAGAAAAGTTCCATGAGTAGATTAAAGTCTTTGGCAAGAAACAGTCAGAGCAAATGCCTACAAGGAAGATCTGGGATTACACTATTAATATGAAGGAAGAATTCATGCCAAGGAAGGAGAAGGTGTATCCATTATCAAGGGAGGAGAGAGAGAAGGTGTGTGAGTTCATTGAGGAACAATTGAGAAAGGGGTACATTAGATCCTCGAAGTTATCTCAAACAGCACCAGTGTTCTTTGTAGGAAAAAAGAAAGGAAGGAAAAGAATGGTGCAAGATCATTGGTACCTCAATGAGTGGATTGTAAAGAACAACTCTCCACTACCACTTATTTTGGATGTAATCAAAAATATTGATACCAAGAAGGTGTTCATGAAGATAGATCTAAGATAGGGCTACAACAACATGAGAATCAAGGAGGGAGATGAATGGAAAGTGGCATTTATGACTCCTGAGGGGTCATTTGAACCCACTGTCATGTTCTTTGGGTTGACAAATTCACCAGTGACTTTCCAGACGATGATGAATAAATTACTAAGGGACTTGATAAATACAGGAAAAGTGGCAGCATTTATTAATGATGTAATAGTTGGGATGGAAGAGGAAGAAGGACATGATGAGTTGCTAGCAGAGATAATAAAAAGGTTGAAGAAAAATGATTTGTATATAAAACCAGAAAAGTGCAAGTAGAAGGTGAGAAAAGTGGGATTTTTAGGAGTGGTAATTGGCCTGGAGGGAATAAACATAGAGGAAGAGAAGGTGAATGGTATATTGGATTGGCCGACACCAAAGTGTGTCAAGGACATACAAAAGTTCTTAGGATTGGTAAACTATTATCATTGATTCATTCAGGGCTTCACATCCATAGCAAGACTATTGCATGATATGGTGAGAAAAGATCAGAAGTGAGAATGGACAGAGAAATAAGAAAAGGTATTTGGGGAGTTGAAAGAAAAACTTACAAAGGAACTAGTGTTAGCAGTACTGGATCTAGATAAAAAAATGAGAATGGAAGTAAATGCATCAGACTATGTGACAGGAGGAATATTATCTATGGAGTGTGAAGATGGAAGATGGAGGCTAGTAGTGTTCCTCTCAAAATTGTTGAATGAGACAGAGAGGAGTTATGAGATCCATAATAAGGAGATGTTAGCAGTGATAATGTCAAGACCGCAAGAAGTAGACTTAGTTTTTTCTGTTTTCTTTCCTCATTCTTATTTCCTTTTCAAGCTATTTTTCTTTATTCTATTTTTAGAACTAGGGTTAGGATTAGAGTAACAAGATCACACTGTCACACAAGGTGACAGTGACAGTCACAAGTCACAGGATGCATGGGAGGATGTAGAAGATTCTAGAAGAAGTGACATTATACAACATGTACATCGCATGTTGACCTCATGTCTTACACATGGTACTTTAGGGTAGGGTGCACAGTAGCTAGTACAGACCATGTCAATGGGTATATAAGATAGCCTACTTTGTAAAGAGCTCTCTATCGAATTCTCTTGTGTTTACTCTAATACAAGAGTTTGTTCTTTTATCCCACTCTAAGGCTTTAAGATCATAACAGATAAAAGGATTGGAAAACTGGAGGCATCTGTTAGAGGGTATAAAGTTCAAGTTTGAGGTCTGGACAGATCATAAAAATTTGGAATATTTTATGAAGGCACAGAAGTTAAATTGGCAATAGGCTAGATGGGCATTGTACTTGTCTAGATTTGATTTCACTCTAAAGCATATACCAGGTATGAAGATGGGGAAGGCAGATAGACTTAGTAGGAGACTAGACTGGAAAGTAGAAACAGAAAATGACAATAACAATCAGATACTAATTAAAGAGCAATGGATTTGTAGCTTAGCAGAAGTAGTAATAGAAGGACCCAAAGTAGAGATAGTAGAAAAAATAAAAAAGACTAGGAGTAAGGATAAAAAAGTAGTTAGAATAGCAAAGGAGATAAAGAAAGTGGAAGTAAAGATATTACAAGGGGGCAAATAGCAGATAGAAGGAGATCTGGTATTGAAAGAAAGAATGGAGAGTTGAGAGCAGAGATAATCCAGTTGCATCATGATATGCTAGTAGCAGGACATGGAGGTAGATGGAAGACAATAGAGTTGGTCACTAGAAATTATTGGTGGCCGGGAGTAACAAGAGATATAGGAAGATATATAGAAGGATGTGATATATGTTAGAGAATGAAGAATAGGATAGAAGAAGTAGCAGGGAAATTGAAGATAAATGAAGTACCAGAGAAGCCATGGACACACTTGATGGTTGACTTTATCACAAAGTTACCATTAGTAGCAGGGAAAGATGCCATCTTAGTAGTCTGTGATAGGTTGTCCAAGATGATACATTTTGTAGCAACAACAGAGGAAATATTGGCGGAAGGATTAGCAAGGTTATTTAGAGATAATATTTGGAAGTTGCATGAATTTCCAGAAAGTATAGTATCAGATAGGGAACCACAATTTGCAGCAGAGTTAACAAAGGAGCTGAATAGAATGTTGGGGATCGAGACAAAACCATTAACTGCCTTCCATCCACAGACAGATGGACAGACTAAATAAATGAATCAGGAATTGGAACAGTATCTCCTGTCAAGATTGAAGAATGTGGACTTAGCTCTTCTTCACTTTCTTTCTTATTCTACTTTTCTTTCAATTTACTTTTCATTTTTCTACTTTTAGAACTCTGGGGTTAGGATTAGAAATGATCAGCCACACTGTCACATCAGTCACATCTGATGGTGTGGTCACAACATTGATCATGGGACTTAAGAGGAAGAGGTAGAAGGTTCTGGAACAAAGTGACATTATACAACATGGACACCACATGTTGGCCTCATGTTTCACACATGGTCATTTAGGGTAGGGTGCACAGTAGCTAGCACAGACCATCCATAGGAGTATATAAGGTAGACTATTTTGTAAAAAGCTCTCTATTGAGTTCTCTTGTGTTACCCAATACAAGGTTACTTCATAATCCAACTCTAAGGGTTTTGAGTTACAACATCTCTGGTTCTTTGTAGATCATAGACAAAAGGACTGGTCAGAATGGCTAGCATTGGTAGAGTTTGCAATAAACAACAAAGTACATTTGGCAATGAAAATATCTCCATTTATGACAAATTATGGAAGTGAGTTGAGAATGGGGATGGATATAAGGAAAAAAGGAAAAGTAGAAAAGGCAACAGAGTTTGTGAAGAGAATGAAGAAGGTGCAAAAAAAAGCAGGAACAGCATTGAAGAAAGCACAGGAGAATATGAAGAAGCAAGCAGATAGGGAAAGAAAAGAGAGCAAAGAGTGGAAGAAGAGAGATAGAGTGATGCTGAGTACAAAGGGCCTGGTATTTAAGGAGAGACTGGTGAGGAAACTAGTGGACTGATATGTAGGTCCATATACCATCGAGGAGGTGGTATCCACCAATACAGTCAAGTTATGATTGCCAAACTTGATGAGGATCCATCTAGTTGTGAATGTTAGTCAGATAGTATGATATAGAGAACAAGTGGAGGGATAGAAAAAAGAGGAACTGAAACCAGTAGAAGTAGAAGGAGTAGAAGAGTGGGAAGTTGAAAAAATATTAAATAAAAAGAAAGTACTAGGAGAAGAGAAGTATTTAGTACACTGGAAGGGGTTTACAGCAGAACATGACATATGGGAAAGGGAAGAGGATCTAGGAAATACAAGGGAAGCTGTGGAGGAATTTGAGGGAAGAATAAGTGCTGAAGTAAGAAAGCAAGAAAAATTGGATAGAATGGAGGAAAAGGACTTTAGAAGGGGGAAGTTACCAAGAAAGTACATGGCAAAGATGTTGTATGAATGGAACAATGGAAAGTTTAAGGAGGAATATCTAAGGAAATTGGAGAGGAACTGGCCAAAGTGGAAGTCAGTTTCTCCAGAGAAGAAATCTTGAAGGGGGGGTAATGTCAGAGTTGAAAATGGTGGACTTTAATTATTTTCACTTTCTTCCTTATCTCTTTCTCCTTTTCCTTTTCTCTTTTCTTTTTCTTTTCTTTGGTTGTACTATTATTCTATTTTTGGAACTTAGGGTTAGGGTTAGTCATGTGGCACATGGAAGAAGGGTTTGAAAGGATGATGTCATATAACAGGACTAACACCTGATAGCCTTAAGACAAAATACATGGCTGTTTTAGGTAGGATAGAAGTAGTTAGCACAGACTATAGAGTTTTGGTATATAAGGTAGACAATCCTGTACAGAATTCTCTATTGAGTTCTCTTGTATTAAACCAATACAAGGTTCACTCTTTTGATCAACTCTAAGATCTTTAGTTTGTAATAGACTAGGTCTTAGCAAGTAGAAATTGTGTTGTAGATAAAGAAATAGCCATGTGCTCTCAAGACTTCAGAAAGCTTTATTATTGTTTTGGTTTCTATTTTCTAGTTCCATTCTAAATATCTTTAGAATAATACATAAGTCATGAGTGGAGGGGAGTAAGAAAAGAGAACTCCATCCAAATACTCCTACTCAAGAGTAGTTTAACCTTTATTTTCTTGAGTGAGTATTATCAGTATCTCCTATCACTTTTAGACAAGTTTTGAAGATGTCTAGCAGTATGGAAAAAGACTGGAAAGATAAGTATTAGTTGGTATCTTTAGCTATAAGGTTCAACTCAAGAGGTATCTTTAGGATGCATTATTTAGAATAGATAGTGTTGTTAGAGACTCTTAAGGAGCTTTGCAATTTATTCACTAGATTTTCCAAATGAGCTTGTTATACAGTGTAAGATTCACTGTTTAAAAGTGTGCTAGCTAGGGAAAGCATTCACAAGTAGATGATACTTATATATTCCTTTCTAACTTTATTCTTTCATATTTATAAAAGCTCTCTTAAGGATTTTATATGTTCTAATAATTCTCTATATTATTGTTTCTATATCTTCTATTGATTTCTGATACTGATGATATTACTTTTAAATTTTTTAGTGCATAGTTAAAGACTAGTGTTGCATAGTTTTTGTTACACTTTAGTATAATCTCTTTTCTACTAGACTACTGTTATTGTGTTTAACATGAGGACAGTACAACTAGAAGTGTTTCTGATAGAAATGTCTAGAATATTAGTTTAAAAAGAAGAGAAGGTTATAAATAGAAGGCGGTTGGATTACAGTCAAACTCTGAGGTTAACAGTGAGAAGTAGTGGGATTAAGGAAATAAACACTACAGGTCAAAAGTAATAAAAAGAGTTTCTAGGAGCAGATGTGTTGGTAAGAGAAGAGAGTCTCAATGTTAAATTCATTGATGCTGACAAAGCTTATCAGGTGGTTGTTTGAAGTAGGCATCATTTAGGAAGTAAAAAAGAAAGAAAAGTCAAGGCATGAAGGTGGATAATCTAAGATTGCCAGACTAATTGATGCTTCAAGGTCCCAAAATATGGGATTTTGTTCTACTACTAGAATGACTAAATAAAGTCTATAGAGTTACATAGGGTTTACACTTTAGAAAAACCTAGGTATATTAATATATTAAGTACAACCCACCTTTAGAAAAACCTAAGAGAACAGAATTAGGTTTTCTAAAACTATCCTAAATATTTTATGGTCCATTGCAATTTAATAGAACAATACTAAGCTCACACAAGAATAATAGTATGCAGATAATCAGAAATCTGAGTAGAAGTATCTAGAATATTCAGAAAGACAAGATTTATTTAATGATGATGGAAAAACAGTGAGCAATAATCTAATAAGTTTTCTAAAGTAGCAGTATGAGTCCAAGGTTCAGAGTTGATTGTAGCAAAGTTTGTAGGCCTTGCAACAGAATTTGATAGTATTTAGAAGATAGAAAAGTTCATTATAAAGGCCATAGGATTTGGGGTTAAGAAACCCTATGTTGTAGCAACCACTTGTCACTCAAGGACAAATGATCTCACAACGAGCAAAGCTCTCCAATGGGCTATCAAGTAAAGAGTGGGGGAATTACAAGAGAACTCGACAAGAAGCCCTTGCTGCATTGCTCCTCTATTTATATAAGTTACATGTGGTCTGTGCTACAACAATATTAACCGGCCCTTATGTCCATGCATCATCCTCATGTTCTATTACTCATCCACATGTGTTTTCCATAAGGCCACCATGCTTCCTACATGTGCCCTGACGTCATACCTTTAATCTCCACTGTACATATACACACCA
>Ga0157363_1007311_pt1 | contig 10457 bp, 9 predicted proteins | sample AttsexASBM1_FD_111477 | JGI IMG/M metagenome (GOLD analysis project Ga0157363, IMG submission 111477) | Fungus gardens microbial communities from leaf cutter ant in Ribeirão Preto, State of São Paulo, Brazil - Atta sexdens ASBM1 | ecosystem: Host-associated > Fungi > Mycelium > Unclassified ...
GGGTGCACAGTAGTTAGCACGGACCATGGGTATGAGTATATAAGGTAGACTACTTTGTACTAGGAACTCTATCGAGTTCTCTTGTGTTACTCAATACAAGAGTTGTTTCATTGCTTAACACTTTGAGCTTTGAATCATAACACTTTCTTCTTCTCTCCTATTCTTCTTTTAGTATCTATCCAAATTTGTTGCTTGTTCATACTATTGTTTAATACTTTGAAGTGATAATTCTGCCTTCATTAGCCTTTGCCAGATAGTACTTTTTATTCCTCATTTAAACTCTTCTATCAATACTTGCCCCTCAAAACTACTTTCTCTGACTACTCTCTTAAATTCTTGTACAAATTCTTTTATTGCCTTTGCTCTTTGTTCCATCTGCTTCACCTTTGCTAACTTATTGACAGGAGTCAGGCAGAAAAGAGGTTATGCTAGAATACACTAAGAACTATACAATACCAGTCCTTAACTATGTGCTAAAGAATCTAAAGAAAATGATATCAGTATCAGAAATTGAGAGAAGAGATAAAAACAATAGTATATTAAAAATATATATGAATAACATCTACTTGTGAATGCTTTCTCTGGCTAACATACTCCTAAACAGTGAACCTTACATTGAGTGACAAGCTTCTTGGGAAAATTTAGTAAGTAGATTGTAACTATCTATTCTAGGTGATTTACCTCAAAGGTATCTCTCAAGTCAAATCTTACAACTGATAATACCAACTGATACTCATCTTATTAGTCTTTCCCAGGCTGCTGGAACTCTTCAAAACTTGTCTGAAAGTAAATTAAGTACTAACAATACTTACTTGATAAAATAGTGATTAAACCACTTATGAGTAGGGGAATTTAGATAAGGTTTTCTCTCTTACTTCCATTCACTCATGGCTTATATATTAGTCTAAAAATATAGAGAATAAAAATAGAAAATAGAGGCTAAAACAATAAAAAAGTCTTTTAAAATCTTGGAAGTATATTATAAAAGGACTTGTTCTTCTAAAACCTTTTTCTTCTGTATTTTTCAGCTGATTCATGTTCCACAACCTTTTCTGGCATCTGCACTCATCAACTTATCTGTTTTCCTGTACTCTAGACTCCTTTAAGCTACATACAAATATTTCTGACCACCTGAATATATTATCTAACTCTTCTTTTCTGTATTTCTCTACTCTTCCATAGTTTGCTACTATCATCTGCTCATTGAATTTCCCAAGCTTCAGAAGCACTTGCTAAGCACTCTAACTCTTTTCCAATTTGGTCTCTTTATTTTGAACAGTTTCTAATTACTTGAGTATCATTATTCCCTGGTTATATAAACAGAATTCTGACACATTAGAATAGATCTGTTATTATATAGAATAGTCATCACCTCTAGAAATTCCCATCCTATTCTCTTAAGATTTTTTAGAAGTAAGTGTATAGTTAGTATTTCTTAGACAATAAACTTAGGATTTTCTAGAGATTTGAAGTACATTGCTCTTCCATCCAGTTGCCCTAGCACACATGGTTCTCTCTCCATTTATAATCTAAAATCAGTCTAATACTCTTTTCCTACTTATAAGTGCTAATTCTTTTCTTTTCCAATATTTCTATCAATTACTTCCACCTATAAGTCACTTTCCAGCCTGTTCTTCATTTGATATCTTGCTTTTGGGTTTTTTTCAGTGTTTCTATAAGTAAAGAACATCTATTTCTAGTATGATTCTAGTATTTCTATTCCTTTCATGAGTAGATAACATCATATTTCTCTAGAGAACTATATTATGGCATGTTTCTATTATCACCAAACAGTCTTTGTACACATGCAAACTAGAGCATTAAATAGCTAGGCATTTTACAATACTCTGCTAAGTCTGCTATATAGTCTTCTCACTAATGCCTTTAAAGAAATCTTAAATACTTAAAAATCTCAAAAGAGTATATTCTTTCACAAAAAAGTATTTTATGGTATAATATTGGAAAAGACCAGAAAGTATAGATAAAAAAGAATGTGTTATCTATAGGTTATAATAAATCTGACTAAATTGGAATGTAACAAAAACTGACACTCTTCTGGTATTGGCAACAATATACCTTACTACTTTCCAGTAGACTTATCCTCTATAAATTCTTCTAAGTAAGGCTTCTGAAATATACAACTAGTATAGCTAATAGAGGTACAGCATATAAGCTGAAGCTGAAAGTCATTTTGATATTTGCATCTCATATATTCAAATAATGCATACATGTTTATTTGCCTTCTAAGAACTTCAAGTCTTAAATAATAAGATGTGAACCATATCTAACATACTTACTTTATAGCTACTATAAAGCTCTAGCAGAGTTGTATTATATATTTTTTTCCTAAAAGATTAGAAGACTATTATCTACAAATAAGAGAATAGAAGTACTTAAGTTAAGAACTTGAGCTCTAATTTCAAAAATTCAAATAAGAGATACAATATAGAGTATTAAAAGAATAGGAGACAATACAGAATCTTGCCTCATGTCTACATTTATATTACAGACAGAGAAAGAAAGAAGTTCTAAAAGTACTTAGTTGATCTATCTATAAGATAGTTGGAAAAGAAGTTAATTATATAGTCTACAAAGCCAAAGTGTCTAAGAATTGAAATAAGCATATTGTGATTTAAGAAAAAAAATAATTGTATAATATCAAATACTACTATACTAGTCTTAAATCTCTTGGCCCAACTACCTTGAGCCAAGTATATTAGAAATATACTAGTATCCTCAGTAGATTATTGAGCTACATCTCTAAACTGGTTAAAATGAAGAATACTATACTTGATAGAATCAAATTGGAGTCACTTAACAATCATCTTCTTAATAAGTTTACTAGACATGTTAAAGAGAACAATAGGCCTGATAATCTTAGGAATATTATAAGTAAATTTACTTAACTTGAGTATAATGATAGAAACTGGTTTCTTGAAGTGTCTAGACTAATATCTCAGTAAAAGACATATATTAGCTAGAAAGAGAATACTTATAGCACAGGTGTTATTAGCAAAAATAAACTTGAGATACTACTAAGTGATATAGTTAGAACCTAGAACAGAGATATTAAAACAGGTCTTAAGTGCTTCCTGCATTTCTAATAAAAAAAGAATACCTAGAAACAAGTAGTTTGGCTAGAAACCTCATCTAGAACAAAGAGATCAATAGATTGATTAACTATAGCATTATAACTGTCATATATCATAATAAAGTATTTTTTATATGTTAACCTTATAAACAATGCATGACTTGTAAGATAGGTTAGATGTAACTTAGCATGGACCATTAGCCTAGTGTATATAAGCTGAAGCTAAGGCTATTTACAAAGCCTGTAACTCTTTGCTTCTTGAACAAGTTTTCATACTTGATTCAAACCCTCTAAAGCTAAAGGTTATTCCAACTCCTACATTTCATATTCTTAAATAATACTTATTAACCCACTTTCAGACTTCTAAGAGACTCTTATTAAATCTCAGATAACAAGATGTGAACCATGTCTAATAGTTGGCTAAGATATGATATCACAAAGAACTATTTTCTATTTTCTATTTACATTTTTATTTCATCATATCAATCAATCATAACTGGTTCACAGTCTGACAGACTGCTGGATAAGAACTAGACTATAGTGACAAAGTTTTCCTTTATGCTTAAATCACAACTATACAGTTTTTATGTCTAAGTATAAAAGAACTTAATTCTCAAGCATCAAATCTCAGCTATTTACACATACTAGTATTGGACTAAGATGAGCTCATTTAACTTCATTTATAGATAACATAGCTTAATTATAGTAAATAGCTTATATTCCATTAGATTATAGGCTTTAGCTCAAAATATTAAAAGAACAATAACATAAAAACTATCACATTCCTGACATTACATTACTTTAATAAATGACACTTACATAACAAAACACATCTAAAATATCAGGTACCTTATATAGATCATCCATCTTTATGAAAAGTGATAGATTTGATGATACTAATTGGCTGGCTTTTAAAATTATGGTCATAATAGTAGCCAAAGTTTGAGAAGCAATAGGATATCTTGAAAACACTATAAAAGACCTCTTCAAACTTATAAAACTCATATCTGAAATGATGTTAACTATTGAAACCATAAAGACAAAAGTCACCTTTGTTGACAACACCAACTGGAAATTTAATGAACTATTAGCCAGTAAAGAGTGAGTTAGAAATGTCTGAACTAAAGGTCTCTTACTATGTAATATTAAAAATTCTATTGGAATTAGAGCAAATATATCTAAAATAACAGCAGAGCTATGGGAGTCCTTGATAAAACTATATAACAGATGGTCACAAGTAGCAAAACTGTATGCTGAAGAAAAAATAAGAAGCTTACAACTTCATAATAAAGATGACTTCCAAGTCATGTTGTACAACTATGACTACTATGACAGAAGGTTAATTCTATAGAAAAGACAATCAGTGATGTCTTATTCTATACTATAATTCTTAGCTTCTTATCCTGGAACTCTATTATAGTTATGTTATATACCACAACCTCATCTGTAGATGTTCTAATCCAGCTTGATACATACTGGTCTTAGATTAGTAGTTATGAAAGAAAGAGTAACAACCAATTAACAACCAATTCACATTGTCTACTACTCTACAAGCAAGTGCCATGCAAAGAGTAATTTGCACAAACAATAACTACCAACAACCTAAATATTCTATTAAGAACTGCTACTGGCCAGAGAGTAGAAAACAGAACCAGTTTCTTTTATGTTTTGGGAGATATCAACAGCAGTAATAGCAACAGTATAGACAGCAGATATATTAAGTAAATTTTGTCTTACAGCAAAACCAGAACTAACAGCCACAGCAGCACCAAGCTCCATAATTCTACAATGTTGTGACAGATGATGATCATATAAATGCAGTTGTGCTGATAGCTGAGGCAGTTGAGTTTGGTAACAATAATGTCAGTGATGCTAAGACAATGATAAACTATGGAGTAATAGACTACTGTTTTGCAAATATTGGTGTTTTTGTGGAATACAAGAAGTTCATTATACTGTTGATTAAGAGAAAAGCTGAAAAAGAGATAAGTTTCATGATAGCTAGATAGAAAACAGTGAAAATAATAATTGAGATAAAGGATAAAAAAGAATCAACCTCACACTTCAAGAATGTTTTACACACTCCAGGACTCCACTCTAACCTTATTTCAATTCTAAAGACATGCAACTTGGGACTAGGAGTATATGTTGAGATGATGAAAGAGCCTTGTACTTTTATGGCACAATCAGTTAGTAAAACAACTACCCTGGGTGATTATCATTGTCATTTTGGACACTTGAAAGTTGAATTCTTGAGGAATCTGTATGGAAAGAGATTAGTTAGTGGTTTGGATATAGTAGGAGATCTATAGATAGGTGAGACATGTGAGTACTGCATTTTTGGAAAAATATATGCTTAGGCCTATAATGAGGAAATTACTCATGAAAAAATATTACTGGAATGGATACAATAGACTTATAGGGACTATTTCCAGTCATGTTGGCTGGAGACACTCATTAATTTATGCTGATTATAGATGATGCTTCCTTATTTCTGGTCATTGAATTTTTAAAGAAGAAAGTGGTGGAGGTAATATTAGATATGCTAAAGATATTTATGATAGAGACAGAGTAACTTACTGAGAAGAAGTTAATAAGAGTTAAAGTAGACCATAGATAGGAATAAAATAACCAATTATGAACTGACTTCAAAGATAAGAAAGAGTTTGTGCTGGAGTTTACAACCATATATGCTCACTAACAGAATGGTGCTGCTGAGCAGAGCATACACAAAATTATGAATGCTGTATAATTAATGTTAGTAAACTCCAAACTACCCATGAATTATTAGCCTGAGACTGTTTGAACAGCTGTCTACATCTGAAATCATATTCTATCAAGACAAATTATAGTATAGAGCAAAGTAGAATATTACTCATCTGTAGTGTAACTGCATACACACATATTCCCTGACCTTCATTTATAAAAGCTTGGTCTTAAGCTATACAGTTGACATTGATTGAATACTTTAGTAGTAGCAGTTACAAATTATTGGATAGAGAGATTGGTATAGTCTACAGTAGTCAAAATATATGCTTCAATAAGGGGAAGATCAATATGACAAAGAGGTTACAGTATGTGGAGTGGTATAATAATGAAAAACCTTTACTATTAGGCTTACTGAATAGTAAAAAGATAAATGGAAGACCTAATAAGAAAGAAGGAGAGGAAAAAATAAATAGAAGTGGTGAATAACAAAAAGACTAGAGGAGAAACTAAGAAAAAGATTGTGGGTAGTGTTATGGACTAAAACCCTTAGAGTAGAATAATAGAACAACTCTTGTATTGAGTAACATGAGAGAACTCGATAGAGAACTCTTTTACAAACTAGTCTACTTATATAGTCCTACAGGTGGTCCGTACTAACTACTGTGCATCCTACCCTAAACCACCATGTGTAGAACATGAGGTTAACATGTGTGATCCATGTTATATGACATCATTTGTTCTCAAATCTTCTACTAAGTTCTCCTAAGTCTTGTGATCTGTCTTATGACTATGTCATCATGTTTGTGACTGATGTGACAGTGTGACCAATCAACCCTAACCCTAGTTGTTCTAAAAATAGAAAAATAAATCCAAAATAAAATAAAAATGAAAAAATAAAATAAAATAAAATAAATCAAGTCTACTTTCTTTAATCTTGACAGGTAGGATTATTGGTGGTAATGTTAATAGTGGTAGTAGTGACAGGACTAATATGTTATTTGTCAGGCATGGTTCACACCGGGTTGGAAGTCCACAGAATGGACTCAGAGATGAGCAGACTTGTGGAATAACCTTGGCTTCAGCTTATGTGCTGTGCCATCTGTCTGCCACATAGTCACAACTTCAGATGAAGGAGAGGAAGTCCGAGTGGAAGTGAGTACTGATTGGTGTGTCGCCGTTGAACACCGGAGATCGAGTTCAATAAGAGATTATCTTTGTCGATTATCAGACTAGCGAATTATAGTGTAACTACTAGTCTTATATACAAACTGATAATATAGGAGATGCTTGGGGTTTCAGTGGTAAAACCCCTATTGCCCCGAGTGAAGGTTTCAGTGTTGAGACACTGATAGGAGCAACTCCGTCATGGAAGACTGAGTTGAATAGGAGTATCTCTGCCATGAAAGACGGAATATCCAGAGGGTTGCAGCACCGCTATAAGATGTGTTGTGAGAAAGGTGACCACCGTGGAAGGCGGACTTGTATGGTTCAGAGGTGGCATCACTGCAGGGATGTAGTTTTCTGGAACAGGTGGACTTGTATATGACATTATTGAAGGTTAAGGATCTAGTTAGTAGAGAAGCTACTATTAGAGTTAAAGATTTGGTAAAGAAAGTAATAGATTTACCATTGGCTTTAAGGTAGTCTAAAAAAAGCCTAAGCTAACACACAAGTTGTTAGAGTTGAGAGAGTATTGTTATAATTCAAATCTCAAAGTATTAAGATAAGAAAAGAATCTTGTATAGAATTTATATAAGAGAACTCAATATAGTTTCTAAGTACAATCTATTTATCTTATATATACTAGGCTAATAGTCTGTGCTATACTAAACCTAGCCTACCCTAAAGAGCATATATTTGTCTTAAGATCAATATGTATAATACATACTATATAATATTATTATTTTAGAATCTTTTATAATATTTTTTAATAATATGTGATTATATAACTGTGACTTGTGACTGATGTGTGACATCATGCTAACCCTCTTTTCCTAAGTTCAAAATAAAAATAAAAATAAAAATAAAAATAAGTAAATAAAAAATAAGTAAAGTCTACTGTTTTCAATTCTAACAAGTATTTAGAAAGAGAAATGATAGAGAGTAGAGTTTTGGATGCTTTTGCAGTAGTAATTGAGAAAATATATATTCCATAAATATTCTGTAAAGCTATAAAGAATCTAAAGACATGGTATAAATCAATAATAAAGAAGTTTAATATAATAAGAAAATAAAGTGTATATAAACTGGTAGAATGCACTATGAGAGCAAATATTATTAGGTCAAAGTAGATATATATACTAAAAATTTGATAGAGATAGCAGATTTCTCATATGGATTTTAAAAAGATATATGTAGCCACTATAAGACTAGAATTCTCTCAGCTATTATTTACAATTATTATATTAAAAAGACTGTACTTATGGCAACTTGATTTTGTAACAGCTTACCTTGACAACAACATTAATTTTAATGTATATATAAAGTAGCTAAAAAGCTTTGTGAAGAAGGGAGATAATGTAGTATAAAAGCTTTACAAAATATTATATAGTACTATGTAAGAAAGTCACAATTGGTTCAAAACTTTAAGCTATATCTATAAAAATCTAGGTTATAATCAATCATGAGCTGAACCAACTATTTGAATATAATGTAATAAAGACAAGTTCACAATTACTTGCATACATAAACAACATGATGTATTACAAAATAAACTACTTACTCGTTTATGATATCTAAACCTTAGATATACTCTTAGAAGTTTAGGAGTGATTTAAAAGATTAATAATAGTGTCAATAATAATGATGATCAATACAAATGTCAATAATAATAAGGAATAAATAATAATAATTAATAAAAGATAATAATTAATATTGTTAAGTCTGAGGTTTAATCCTTAGATATAAAAGTATATATATAAAATAATAATGGTCTGTATACAAGCTGTTTCTGTTATATGATCAAAACTTATACCTAGTGAGACTATCATCTGTTATAACAGATATCAGGCTGATTTTAGAAGATAACTAATTATGTCACTATATTAATAGACTTGTATTTCTATGAATAGTAATTTCTATATGATGTCTAATATATCATTAGAGACAGTTTGATGAACACTTTTCAATATAAGTTTGTGTTACTATCACAAGACCTTAGAGTAGATCAAGTAAAAAAACCTTGTATTAGAGTTAACACAAGAGAACTTGATAGAGAACTCTGTACAGAATTGTCTACCTTATATACTAAAACCCCATGGTCTGTGCTACTCTACTTCTAGCTGTTGTGGCAACCACTAGACATTCAAGGTCCAATGATCTTACTAATGAGTAAACCTCAAAGGAGAAGTATAATGTGGAAATTCACAAGAGAACTCAACAAGGAGTCTCCACTAAATTAGAGTCCTATATATACAAAACATGCTTGGTCTGTGCTACCAATATTTAACCCTACCCTAATGTCTATGCTTCATCCTTATTCCTACCTTATGTTCTATTCAAGGCCACCATGTGTATTCCATGTGCTCTGATGTCATCTTCCAGATCCTTCTACCACCTTCTATGCCTATGACATCATATCATGTGACTTGTCATGTGACTGCGATGTCACTTAAAAGAAAAAGAAAAAGAAAAAGAAATTTGAAAGAAAAGAAATATAAAATCAAGAAAAATAGATAAAAGAAAAAGAAAAATGTTAGTGTCCAAAGCATTCCATAACACTAGCCTACCCTAAATAGCCATGTGTTTGTCATAAGGTTAACATGTGTTATATATACTATATGACATCATTCTTTCAGAACCTTCTATATCTTTCTGATGTAATATATTATCATGTGACATGTGACTGATGTATGATACTGAGTCATGTCATGTGACAATTTGTGACAGCATGACCATAATGTCATACTAACCCTAACCCTAAGTTTTCAAAAAATAAAAATAATAGAGAAGAAAATGAAAAATGAGAAAATAAAATAAAATAGTTAAAGTCTACTGTCTTGAACTCTGACAGTTTGATTATGGGAATTTATTCAGTTGTTCCTAAGATAATAGCCAATGAAACTTATAGTCACTGATGGTTTAATATCTCAGTAATCTGTTGTCACTTTTGTACATCCTATATATGTATGAATAGCCTTTATTTGGAACTTTTCAGTACAACTTAGTTTATAAGAATTAGTCTACTAGTTATAGAGATATAATTTGAATGAAGTTTGTGATATGATAGATAGATTATTAGATAGAGAAAAAGTAGAGAAGATAAAGCAAAAGTTGAAAAAGCATTATAATGTAAAAACTATATAAATGAGGTTAACTATATGTCAAGTGTTAAAGTGGAGAGAGTAATAGAAGATATACATATCTCACAAAAGATACATACAAATCAAATACTTGAGAAGTTTAGTATATAAAACTGCAAGCCAAGATCAACACTATTAGAATCTTGCTTTCTTCAAATAATAGACTAAAAACAGAAAGAGAGAAACAAGATAAAGAAAGTCTTGTATCATGAAATGCTAGAATTATTAATGTGGTTGCAGATGGTTACTAGGCTGAACCTTTCATTTGTAGTGAGTTAACTTTTCTGATTTGCAATAAACTCTAGGAAGATTCACTAGAAAGCTATGAAGTATACTATTACTTATGTCAAAGATAC
>Ga0157363_1007312_pt1 | contig 10457 bp, 6 predicted proteins | sample AttsexASBM1_FD_111477 | JGI IMG/M metagenome (GOLD analysis project Ga0157363, IMG submission 111477) | Fungus gardens microbial communities from leaf cutter ant in Ribeirão Preto, State of São Paulo, Brazil - Atta sexdens ASBM1 | ecosystem: Host-associated > Fungi > Mycelium > Unclassified ...
CATGCTCGAGACCAAGCTCGAGACCTTCATTACAGATGATATTGTATACGTGCCGTCAACACGCGTCGTCATGTTATCTATCAAGGCCGCACGCGCTGACGGAAGCGGCCAATCAGCTTCCTCTAATTCCGCGCGCATCCATTGCAACGCAATGGATCAGCGCCATTGCGTCGTGGTGACAACCTTCGGTTGGTTGCATGCGCACCCCGGGTACTAAACCCCTTCACCCCGAGTGCGCATTCGCGGTATTCCAATATAGGGATGCACCTCCGTCGCGGGATGTTATCCTGGCAGGGTGGCGGGCACCGGCGACGCTTCGTCCGTCGGAAGGAGCCGCTAAAAACCTGGGACCTGCGACGCATCTTTTTCGCGGCACGACTTTTGGCCGGCGAACGCCTGGAGACGAGGTCTGCGGCCTTGACGGCAACTCGTAGCGAGCCACTTAAGCAGGCGACCATCTCACTACGGCCAGGGCCGTATAGCGCGCGAGGTGGTCGGTGGCGGGAAACCGTTCGAATTCTGTAGGGTGGAAGAGAGTAACGACTCGGTTGGTGGACCAGGCGGTGGTGGAGGAGGAGGACGAGGATGGTCGGACGCGGGAATACGGCCAGGAGCGATTTATGATGTCTTTTTACCGTCCATCTCCGTCTTCCTTTTTCCGCCATTCTTTTCCCGTCCGCCCTTCCATCCCTCCCCCCCTCCCTGCCATCGCATCGGCCGGTGTGCACACGCACACCAATTCCCTCGGGTTATCGATCTCCGCCGATGACGCTTGACGGCGCCAGCGCGCTACCCGTTCTAGTCGCCCTTGTCGCCGCGTTCATGTATGTATGTGCATATATCCGTGTGCATCAAACACGTGCGATGGATGCAACTGCGTGGGAAGCACGATGGGGGTGGCGTGAACAGATACGCGTATGCGCATTACAAATGGAGTATTTTTCTTCCCTCTCCATTCCCATTATATTTACCTCGTTTATAGCAACAAAACCTACAACACGATGTACATATAGCATCGATTATCATTATGACATTATACGATCTCTCTTCTAATTAAGACACTTGTTTCATAGTAAACTGACTAATGCACTTTTAGATTTTAAAAGATAAAAAAAATGTAGATAAGAAAAAATGTGTTTGATCGTATTTTTTTATACTTGTGAAATATATCAAGATCTGCTTAAGCTTTATTTATTTCTATTTTATCTATTATATCTATTCATAGTTATATGTATTCATTTGTATTTCTAAGAAGTTATTTTATCAGCATTTATTTCTCAATCACATTTAAAAAGATATATTTCTGAACTCCCTGATTTCCTTGAAATAAGAATTTTAATACGTTGAAGTTTATTATTATTAGCTTCAAGATAATCATTTATCGTCATTACTAGCATATAACGAGAATTACTACAGTCATTAGCATATAACGAGAATTTTGATATTTTTTTCATACGTAAAACCTTATTAGAAATATTCCGTTTATTCCGATTTGTGTTAAGGTAACTCAACATTTTCACATTCTAACTTTTACGTTTCTCATACATTTACACTTACACATTTAATTGCTGTAACGATGCTATGTGAAGAAGTTAATAGAATAGAATCACCCTTGAACGAACGCCAACCCTGCTTCTACTACCCTGTTGCAAAAAGCCTCGAGCCATCCCAAATCGAAGCCGTATTCATGCAGCCTTCGAAGATAAAGCCCTGATAGTTAAGCAAAGGGAACATTTAACCAGCTTTTCGACTTTCCGACATTTTCAACATTCATACTTTCTTGACAGTATGCGTCTCTAATCTGATTTACCCATGTTGCACCTCGACGGCGATCCTCATAAATATTTGATGAATCAATAACACGATGTATCATGAAAGAACAGAAACGTATGAGAAGTAATGAATTACATTGAGACACTCAAGATTACTGGAAGATTTAGGAGAGATAAAATAAAGATGGTTAATAATAATTGTTTTATAAAGGAATGAGGAAGATAATTGAATGAAGGTCTAAACTGACACAACTGTTAGAGATGCAAATTGTATCGTAAATTGTCCAACTTCTTGCAGCCTATGTAATCCTGATCAATAGATACTGAAGATCATCTCGAGACATCGCGCAACTAGTTCACAGATTCGTCGCCTGTGTTAGCTTCTTATGCTTTTACAGTAGATAAATAGATAATTTCTTCTAGAAAGACCTTCTTTAATAAAGAAAAAAACGAAAGAATAATAATTTACTATATTCAATGAGAGTAAATTATTTTATTGGCCAAAAATTTATTAGAAATGACAAGTTAACTGTATATGTACAAAAATTAGAAGATATTATTTATAAATATATTTAAAAACATTACTTGAATAAAATATCGCATTTATACCGAACCACATTAACATTATTAATGTAAAACTTACGCTTATACAAGAATAATTCTTTTTTATATTTGCATCATGCATTTAGCTTAGCATAATTAACGTATCTCTAAAATTAAGCTTTTATTCTTTTCCTTTCTTCTAATAAGTGTAAGTTTCTTCTAATAAGAAACTATACGTACATATAATACATATGGATCTTCCATCATCTGTCAGCTCATCTATGTATTTTTATTGATGATTATGAAAAACATGACGCAATATTTTATTAATTTCTTCCATCAAACTGCTTTTAAATGGTTTAAATGGTTTGGTTTTAATTACCAATCTATTGTCATGTTATATTAGGTATAGTAAAAAGAAATCCATTATTTTTCCATTCAATTTCATGCAAAAATAATGGATTTCTTTTTACTACACCTAATATTTGTAAGCCCTCTCAGCAGAACAGGAATTTAATACAGATATACATATATCACAATATTCGAATTTCTGCTGTCAAATTACTATACTGCTAATAGTATTGCTAACATCAAGAGACATGAGATAGTGTCTCGCATCAAGTGAACGGGCAGCCCGAGGAACAAGCGCGTTTTACTTACTAGGGAAGTAGCGAAGTAAGAAAGAACGAGAAGTCTGTGAACTGCGAGCAACAAATTGGTCCATAAGCATGAGATGAAATCACGACAAGGTTTCTTTGGATTATGCTAGCCTATTCGGTACATGCTAAAGATCATCTCAAGAAACAATCCAGTCCACCAGCATCTTGATCATTTCTCCACCTCCTGTCATTCAATATTGCGCGCGCTATTCGCAATGAGGTGTTTATGGCAGAAAGCCAAAATCATTTGAAAAAAATCGCACACAAAGGGATATTACCATCAATGATAATTTTCATTTAAAGATTCGATTCACATTCTCACAGACATCCGTTATTATTACCATATAGTGTTCTAAATTAAATAATTTATAAACACATTGATAATCAATAAAATTAATCTCAGGAACTTTAAGCAGAATATACATATATCTTATTATGTATATATCTAATATCTATAATCTTATTAAATCCATTATTAAATAATAATTGTTATTTACTTGTTCAGTTGTACTTCTATTAAGTAGAACTTATATAATAATTTTACTGATATCCAACATTAAACATTAGTTTAACGAATCGATATGAAATTAAATGTCACAAAGGACGGTCATTGCGCTACAGGAGTCGCGCCGATAATGGAACCGTTTTAACTCTTCGTCACGCTACCAGCCGGATCAGCTTGAAGCACAAAAGTGAGTGGTGAACAAATGGTAGATCGACAGCGGCAACATGGTATCAACTAAGAAGACAAAATCGCTTTGACCGTCAAGTTCACCCTTCCGTGATATCTCCCGAAAAAATTCGTTTTGCTATGCGCCTTCTTCACATCAAGTCTTCGCCATTCGCTGAATCGTTTCTTGTCCCATATGCGAATAGCAAGAGATTTATGATAGCCTGATATCTTTGAGAAAAACCTCAACCTTGATGTCCACTATCGATCTCCATATATCGAGGAATAATCAATATTCAAAGTTTTTGAAGCATCTTAAACTTCGAATATTCGAAACTTTATTAGATATCAAAGAAGTAATAGTAACTTATTCCCTTGAATTAAAAAATAACATTTTGTTATATTTGTTATTTTTACTTCTATGTGTGTTAAAATGTAAATTAATCCATTTTGTGATTAATTTCCTAACAAAAATAAGAATCAAATGTAAGTGGAGAGTAATAGAAACTTCGTTTACATTTCTGTTTACACTCTGCCCTTACATTCGATTTATGCTTCATTTTTTTATTTTCGCTACTGTACAAAATAAATAATAATGTTCATATTAACATGCACTTAGCAAATAATATGATAAATTTGAGTCTTTATATTTTCTTGAATTAAATTATTTAACTTTATTGTTTAAATTAACGACATATTAAGTTTGAGCAGTGACAATCTACGAAAATAATTAAAAATAACTCAAGTTGAATATAACATGACATTATAATTTACAGTATAACTTCGAAAATTCATGCTTTTAAAACTTCGAATCTTTAAAGTTACCAAAAGTAACAGCTTTAAGATATACATTACAGTACATTATTATTTATGTATCCCTATATATAAATTATTTTTATGATATGAAGATTTTTATGAAGCCTATATACAGACAGGATATATCATGTATATATACTTAAAAATGTCATTCCTTACTCTGTGCGTTAGAATGGCCAAAGATTCATGATAGCCTGATATCATCGGGAAAGGACAACCTCAACATCAATCAGATTCAAGGAGCAATCGATTATCAGACTTCGAAGAAATAAAACACATTTATATTTTTATTGCTAAAATAAATTCACAGGATTGTTATAATTCAAGACTGTTAAACGTACGAAAATCTTGTATTATAAAATATATTAATTTATTACTTTTTTACAATAAGTTATCTCGATACATATAAAGATTATAATAAGATTATAATTAAAAAGAAATTTGTTTTTATTGTCTCTCAATTCTTCATTGCTCATTTGATATCGTTCCTTGAAGTTATCTTATTTTAGATACGTCTAAGAATAACCAGAAATTCATGATAGCCTGATATCTTCGAAAAGCACTATGTTTTCTTGGATATCAACCAAGAGTAAATCCGGATCTACAATAAGTTTAAGCCGTAAGAAATTGACCAATTACAGTCGAGGAGAATCGATTATGATTCGAGACTATTTCTTATGGCTATAAAGTTTAAAAACCTATTGTATTTGGACTAAAGGCGAAAAAGAGCACTCTTAAAATAGCAAAGGATAATTACTATGCTTGATATTGAATAATTATTAACATGTAACATGTACAAGTAATATTATTACTTTATATTCTTATAAATACTTTCATTGAATGAAGTCTGAAAGTAGAATATATTAAAAGTGAAATTTATTATAAAACGTTTATTATAAAACGTTTGTATTTTTATCACTAAATTAAACTTACATAATCGTATTATAATCCAAGGCTAATAAAATAAAAATCTTATATTATAAAATATATTATTTTGTTATTTCTTTTAGCTTTTAGAAAAAATTAATTTTACATATATGTAAAGAATAATAATTTTTAAAAATTTGTTTTTTTTTACCAGCATTTCTTGATTATTGTTCTTTGAAATTATCTTGCCCTACATTCGAGAATAATCAGAAATTCATAATAGCCTGGTATCCTCGGAAAGCGGTGTCCTCGATATCGATTATTTAATAAAGATTCATAAAAAGGAAATAAAAAAGCAATTTCGTAAAATTGGATTTAAAACAATAAAAGATAATCACCGTGCTTGATAAGGAATAATTATTTACATGTAACATTATACAAGTAATATTATATTTGTTTTACTTGTTGAATGTTTAAATACTTTTGTTATTAAAATTAGAAAGTAAAACATGTTAAAACATGTTTGTAAAAATGAAACGTTCGCATTTTTATCGCTAGAATAATATTAATACAAAAAATTGTATAACACACAAATTTATTGTTAAATATCTATTTACAAAACGTTGTCTTGACATATAGAGAATGTAATACCTAAGAAAAAATATTTATTATTTTCTGCTACTTTTATTTTTTTTTAATTATTATTACTCATTATTCTCATAACTATTATGTTAAACATTTAGAAAATATCTGTTGTTTTAAAATTATTATATTATTTATTATTTTAACATAGCATGAAAAAGATTGCAAAGTAATACAAATAAATTTAAACGCTCTTATTTTTATATTTATCGCAAGTAATCAACACAATTATACAATACACAATTTGTAAAACTGAAGTATTTTATTATTTGAAAGAGTTATAAGCTTTAAACACATTTTATATTAATTTGATGATTCTTTATGAACATCATGTTAAATTTATTTTAATTAAAGTTCTTTACTTTCCTTTATCTAATGAGGAATAATGCAATACAATATTTTATCTTAAGACAACAATTCTCAATTTTCTTTCCTTATAATTAAGAGTTTATTGTGGAAAAAAGTGTTTTCCGATTTAAAATTATTTTATTGATGATATAAACTCCACGTGCTATGTCCATTGTGTATAATATAACGAACTTCTTTTCTCTGATGGCATCTTCAACTAGAAGAAATAAGGGATAAGGAAAGATTTGTGAATACCTAATAGGATAAGAGGGGTGAGCGACGTGACCTTTACAGTACATGGGAAAATTACAGGGAAAATTACCTGAGCTGAAAATTGTAAGGTTACATCGGAGTAAAACTTTCCTACTGCACGCTCCTACTTCCCTAGTAATATATTTAATATTACTTGATGTTTACGTTAAATTATTAAATTAAACAATACGTTGACCCGGTTACGATGCATTAATGATAAAATACACGAAGACGTGAGTACATGATCTCGCTCGAATTATGTTCGATCCATTCGCTCACGAAATTGATCACCTATCGCGAGCGTCTTCTCTTATGTTTTGCACTGAAAGATAGACTCAATAATGCAAGAAAATAAAAATGAAGAAAAAAAGGAAAAAAAGGAAAAGATATGCATTTAATCGATTATACGTATACTACTTGTAAGATACCGGTGAAGATTCAATACATGTAACGATCAAAACGTGCGTTTCAGGATGATTAAACTCCAAGTTCGATATGCTTTCCTGGTATACGAGCACCACTTAGCACACCCTCTGGATTCCCATGGGACGTATACACATAATAAAAATCAAATTAATTTCCGAATGAAATTAATGAAGTTAATTTGAGTTACGTCATGTTACTCATCGTCCATCTTTTAGAATCGTAAGACTCTAAAAAACGTATTATAAGATATTGCTAAAACATTTACATGAAATTCTTCAATTTGCCAGAGAACATTTATAATCGGCTCTCTCAGAGCCGATCATCAATTGCAATTTTTTCGATTTGATGCAATTTCAGCGTTGTTCTAGATTTGAATTTTTATTACTAACTCTTAATTAGGTTTTCTAAATAAGCGCTTTTGTTCTATTTTGCTTAGAATGGGCCTAATATAATATTCTGAATATATGCGTATAACACACTTTAAATGATAATTATAATTCCTAATATCAGAAATCAGAATAGAATTCTATTTACATTTCATACATATTTATATATTTATACGGCATATTTAAGAAAAATCAGAATACAAAAATATGACATATTGAGATGTAAATTAAAATGCACGGCATGTACAATTATGAACAGAGTTTTATTCTCAAAATCTGATGTGAATTAAATATAGATTGTTTAAAATGCATTTTGAAATACATACGTGTTTGTGAGAAAAAAGCTGCTTACTAACATTTAATTTCAAAACGACAAAAATGTCTTCTTACTGATTTAATAGAGATAAAGAAATCTTCGTAAACCTTCATTTTATCAAGTTGCAATATAATGCACTCTATATATATATATATATATATATATATGTAGAGAGAGAGAGAGAGAGAGAGAGAGAGAGAGAGAGAGAGATAAAACTATTATATAAACTATTATATCAGAATCATATTAATCGATGATAGGCTGTCAAACAATTCTTCTTCTTCTTTTTATTTAAATCTTTCTATTTAAAAAATATTTTATTATCTCACGCAATAAATATGTTTACAGGTACATGCATTATGATACATTTATATTTTATATTTTTCTACGCGAAATCAGATATATATCTTTTAAAAATCTTTCAATTAATTTATAATAACTAAATATAATTTATAATGATTATAAATTATACATATCTTGTGTAATTAAGACTTATATTTACATTTTACTAATAAATTTTAGGTAAAAATAAATAGCATAATATACATAATATAAAAATATAAAATAAAATATACATAATATAAAAACATAATTTAAATGTGTAATATTTAATAATAATAACGTATACATATAAAGTGCTTGATAAGATTGATCAGTACTTATTAGAAATTTCTCATAGCACATGGGGGCGTAGCTCAGATGGTAGAGCGCTCGCTTAGCATGCGAGAGGTACCGGGATCGATACCCGGCGCCTCCAACCTCTTTTTTATTTTAAATTTGCCATTAAAATTGATGCTATTGTATATTCACTATATATTACTTTATATTTTTTACTTAAATATATTATTTATACATAATATAATTAAGATATATATATATATATATATATATTTTATTTCTTCTTTTAAGATGTATAAATTACATTTTTTTGTATATTTCTCTTTTTTTCTTTAATATTCTGTTATATCAATCTAATTTCTGTTTTGCAAATTTAATTTCACAAGTCAACTTTTTTTATTAAAATTGTTAATTGAAAAATGAAACATGCTTGTGTGATAAAATGTGCTGCAGGATTGACGAAAGCTAATACTAGCACACTACTAAATCCGGAGCATAATTATAATGGCGCCGAGAGATTATACTGTCCAGCGAACGCTTATGTTGGGAATCAACCAGTCGACCGACAAGACAGTTCTCTGCGATTGAGACAACTAAGATCCGAGATGATTCGAGTAGTAGCAATTCAAGGGCCACCTCTCGATGGTTACATCGTCACATCGGATGACGAACATCAAGTGAGTTCTATGTTGTTCTATGTCAACGAAATTAACTCCACTCAATATTGATAATTATGATTTGCCTGTCCAGAAATCTATTCGTTTATCATTGCATATCTTAGTAATTGGTGCGTTAATAAATCCAAGTCTTAATTATAAAAATTAAGGCATTGGATATAATGGCGATGATTGTTTGTGTTCTTCATTTATTGTGATAAAAAAAATTAATGTATTTATAAATATTACATAAATATTCATCACTGCGATGGTTTAGTTTTAAATCACTCGAAAGACGAGTGATTTAATATCAATTATTTTATGTCAATTATTGCTGTTATTTCACTATTATAATATTTATCACTACGTTATATTTATAAAAATCAAGCCTAATGTGTAATATTATTTTCATCAAATTATCTAGCCGATTGGTAGCGACATTGATATGTCTGCATTGCTTCGAATCAATTGATAGGTGTTAAATATTATTTCTCTCATTATGCTTTTTAGACAGTGAGCTTCATATCTCATGGCCGTGATGGCCCTCTGGAGATACATTCTGCGTGGTGTATTTGAAAGCTTCTCTTAGTATATTCTCTTAGTATAGATCTCTTAGTATAGAAAATAACATTTTGCAGTTTAATTACCTTAGCTGAACAGCCATTTCGTATTTACTAAAATATTTCAAATTTAAATTTTATTTGATTTTGAGTGCAATGTCCAGTTCTTTAAATCCATTGTTCTTTAAATCCATGTTTCCCAATATAAACATTTCACTAATTTTAGGATTTAATAAAATAAGAAAAATATTCTTAAGTTATACCAAATAATAAAATAAAAAATAAGACAATGACAAACAATTTATAATAAAAAAGACATATTTAAGTGTTAATTACTATTGATCGACGACGAAGCAATTGGGAGACATCGATCCAATTATTTAGCTTTATCATATTTTAATGTTAATTAAATATGAAAATTCTTTTTCAAATTACTACAATTAATATATATACTATTACTAGCCTCTGACTGTTATCATATTAGTATCGATCAATTTATTATTCTTTTATTAATAAAACAAATTGTTTTTATATAGAGCAATGGTGTGGATCCACATGATATGAGAAGAGAATTTCTTACTGGATTCCACGGAAGTGCTGGGATAGCTATAGTCACTATTAACAAGGCAGTACTTTGGACTGATGGTCGATATTATGTTCAAGCGAATCATCAGCTAAATTGCAACTGGATTTTAATGAAGCAAGGTGAACATGACGTGCGTAAATTAATTTAAATATTTTCATTATTTCCATATCAAAGTTTTTCCTTATTTTATATTAAATTAATTTGCAAGCTTATCAATCATTGATTATTTGTGTATATTATATATGTACACACACACACACACACACACACACACACACACACACACACACACACACACACACACACACACACACACACACACACACACACCCACACCCAC
>Ga0157363_1007313_pt1 | contig 10456 bp, 9 predicted proteins | sample AttsexASBM1_FD_111477 | JGI IMG/M metagenome (GOLD analysis project Ga0157363, IMG submission 111477) | Fungus gardens microbial communities from leaf cutter ant in Ribeirão Preto, State of São Paulo, Brazil - Atta sexdens ASBM1 | ecosystem: Host-associated > Fungi > Mycelium > Unclassified ...
ATGACCATGAGTATTACATGAGGTTAGCATGTGTTGTCCATGCTGTATGACGTCACTTTGTTCCAGAACCTTCTACTTCATTCTCCTAAATCCCGTGATCAGTCTTGTGACTATGCCATCAAATTGTGACTGATGTGACAGCATGACTGATAACCCTAACCCGAGTTGTTCTAAAAATAGAAAATAGAAAATAAAAGACAAAGAAAAGTAAAATACAAGAAAATAAAAATGAATAAAGTCCACCATTAACGATCTTGACATAATAGTTGCCACAACACTTGTGATTTGTTTATGCAGGAGAACAGTAATAGCTCTTAAAGTGTTATCTAGTGTAGAATATCTTTCTTAAGACAAAATTGTATATAATTTAATTAAGACAGTAGTTAATAGAATAGGTAGTTAGTAGACAGTGTAAGATAGAACTTAAAGAGAGCCTACTAATACTTACCAGAATTAGGTCCAGTTTTGTGACTTATGTGACTATTACACTTTCGTCTAAGTTCAAAATAAAGAAAAACTCAGAAGATAAAATAAAGAAAAAGAAAAATAGAATAAAATCAAGTCTATTGTTCACAACTCTAACATAGAGAGAGAAACTAGCACCAGTTCTACTCTACTCCTTTACACTTCTTCATCTCTCATACTACTATCAATTTTATCATCACCTATTTTAATTGATTCTTCTTCCATTTATTACAATATAAGTCAATATAGTTTTTTCAATTTGAAACAAATTCTACTTTAGATAAAGTAGTAGTAAGAGCAGATCATAGTATTACAAATATTGTTGGCAGTAAGAAAAAGAGCAGAAGGAGAGAGAAAAGATGCAACAGTCCCTAGATTCAATACTAGGTCAAATATAAATGTGGCCAAGCCACTAACATTCAATAAAAAGAAGAGTAAGGTTTTGGGTTTTTTGACAGCATACAAATTTTATATTAGGATAAAGATGAAAGATACTTCAGTAGAAAAGCAGATTCAGTGTGTGTTATCATAAATACAAGAAGAATTAGCAGACATTTGGAAGGAAAATATCTTAAAAGAGCTGGAGAATTGGAGTTTCTAACAGTTGAAGACTTTCTAATAAAACTGAAAAAAGAAATTTGGTGGTGGAGACAATGAAACAATGAAGATGGCAGAATTTAAAGAAAAATAGAACAATGAAGTAGGATAGTGGAAAAATTTGTATAAGAGTTCAGAAGAGTAGTAAAAAGAAGTAGATATGAGGAAAAGCTATTAATTGAAGAGTTTAAGCAGAGAATGAATGGATTAATTTGAAGAAAATTGATAGAAGTAAAGAAGCTCTCAAGAAACATCAAGTAGTGATATGAAAGAGCAACTAATTTAGATAGATATTAGAGAAAGAGTAGATGAGAAAAAGATTAAGAAAAAGAAGAAAAACTAGAAATCTAACACTAAGAACAAATATATCTGTGTTTATCTATTTCAAAAGACTATTTCCTATGGTAGTAATATTTTCTAAACATGTCTGATGAAAGCCTATCTTTCATGATGGCTATCTTTCCTGCAACACATTACAGTAGCAGTAATACAATCATCTTCTAAAACTTCAAGTAGCTGGTCTTTCATGACAAAGTTCTCCTATCTGGTCCCTTTTAGTATTTCAACACTGAAACCTCCTGAACATTTTCTAATTATCTTATTTGTGTATAAGACTAGTAGTTATACTGTAAAATTTGCTAGTCTGATAATTAATGAAGATAATTTCTATTAAACTCAATCTCTGGTATTCAATAGTAATACACCATTATTAACACTCACTTCCTTTTTGGACTTCAACCAATTATCTGAAATTATGACTACATGAAAAATAAACAGTGCAGTATATAAGCTGGAGCCAAAGTCATTCTAACAAGTCTATATCACTAAGCTTTTCTTATAGAGTCCATACTCTGTAAATCTCTAAGTCAATATCATAGGCTTTCACCTTCTGGTATAAACTATGCCTAATAATACTAGCAAATACTAGAGAAACATAACAATAACTTCCTTAGCTCTAAGTTTGGCCAAGAAGACAGAAAATTTAACAAACACCAGTAGAGCCTATATCAATAGAAGAGATAGAGCGAATAAATGCAGTTATAATAAGCCTATAGTAGTAAATAGAGTTTGTACCAAGATATGACTTATATACTATAGATATAAATAGAAGAAGGAACTGTTACAATTGTGGGAGTTTTGGACATATTGTGAGGTATTATAGAAATTGGAAAATGATTGATCAGGAGAGACAGATTAATTATTAGAACAATAACAAATATTTAAGAGAAAAAAAGTTTAGTAGTCCTTAACTAAGCTCTAATAACTACAATATGTTTGCAATTCTTAGTAGAGTAATAGAAAATACATTCTACTGCAACCTAAACAATAGAGACATGTCAAGATTACAAGTAGTGGACTTTAATTATTTTTATTTTTATTTTTATTTTTATTTTTATTTATTTTCTTTTATTCTATTTTTAGAACTTAGGGTTAGGATTAGCAACAACATCAATTGGTCACACATCAGTCACATATGGGAACAGTGATAGTCATAAGTCACGAGACATAAGGGAAAGAAGTAAAAGGTTCTAGAAGAAATAATGTCATACAGCATGAACACTACATGTTGACCTCACACCTAACACATAATTTCTAGGGTAGGGTACACAGTAGTTAGCACGGACCATTTGAATAGGTATATAAGGTAGTCTACTTTGTAAAGAGCTCTCTATCGAGTTCTCTTGTGTTTACTCTAATACAAGAGTTTGTTCTTTCATTTAACTCTAAAGACTTAAGTTCATAACAGGATATACTAAGAGAAGTAACAATGAATATTGGATTAGAAAGAATTGATATACAAGAGAGAGTAATCATAGAAACATTGTTAAATAGTAGAGCAATGAAGAAAGCATATGACTTTAGTCACATGACATATTACATAATGTAAGGTCATAAGCCTAAACTTTGGAAGAAGAAACTAGAAGAATGATGACAAAATGCATATATATGGTATGTTCATCTCATAGACAATACATGGACATTAGGGTAGGGTTATTTATTGTTAGCACAGACCATGTATCTATTGTATAAATAGGGTAGCAATATATCAGGGACTCCTTGTTGAGTTCTCTTGTAATCTCTACTTGATATCTACCTTGAAATTTATTGCTTGTGTTATTATTGGTCTTTTAACTAGTGGTTGTCACAACAGTATTATAACAATGTACAGATAAAGAAAAAAGATGAGTGAAAGGCAGTATTCATGATCTCAGAAGAGTCATTTGAACCTACAGTTATGTTTTTTGGACTAACTAACTCTCCAACAATATTTCAAACAATAATGAATGAGATTCTATGGAACTTAATCAATATTGAAGTAACAAGTTTCATTGATAACATTATAGTAGAAACAGAGGAAAAGGAGAGACATAATAAAGTGGTAGAAAAAGTTGTAAAGAAGTTGGCAAAGAACAACTTAAACTTATATGTAAAACTAGAAAAATATAAGTGGAAGATCAGAAGAGTAGGGTTTTTAGGAGTAGTAATAGAACTAGGAGAAATCAAGATAGAAGAAGAAAAGATAAAAGAAGTGTTAGATTGGCCAACTCCAAAAGGAGTTAAAGATATACAGAAGTTTTTAAAACTGGTGAACTACTATTAGTGGTTCATAAAAGATTTCATTATCTATAACTAAACTATTGCATAACTTGGTGAAGAAAAATTAAAAGTAAAACTAGATGAAGAGTTAAAGAAGAGGTTCACAAAAGAACTAGTGTTAGCTGTACTAGACTTAGACAAAAAAATAAGAATAGAAGTTAACATATTAGATTATGCAACAAGAGAAGTGTTATCTATGAAGTGTAAGAATGGATGGTGGAGACCTGTAGCATATCTTTCAAAATCTCTCAATGAAATGGAGAGAAACTACAAAATCTATAACAAGTATATGCTAGTAGTAATCAGAGGCCTAGAAAATTGGAGGCATTTGTTAGAGGGTGCAAAATTCAAGTTTAAGGTCTAGACAAATCATAAAAACTTAGAATACTTTATGAAGATACAGAAATTAAATAGAAGACAAGCTTAATAGACACTTTATGTGACAACAGATTACTGAAATATCAGACCATCAGTAACTACAAGTTTTATTGGCTATTATTTCAGCAGAAACAACTAAACAGATTCCCACAATCAAACTTACATTAGAAAGTGCTTATTAAACTGTCTCTAATAATATATTATATATTATATAGAAATTAGTATTTATAGAGATACAAGCATATTAATATAATGATATAATTAGTTACCTTCTAAAATTAGCCTGACATCTGCTATAACAGATAACAGCCCCACCAAGTACAAGTTTTGATTATATGATAGATAGAAACAGCTTGTATACAGACCATTACTTTTTTGTGTATAATTAGATCTCAAACATCTTTTATCAATCATTAATTATTATTATTTATTTCTCATTATCATTAATATCTATATTAATCTTTATCATCGTAAGTAGTTTAATTTGTAATAGTTTCCTCTCTTATCTGTACCCTCTGGCTTTTTTTAGTATATCAAGATTTGATTTGATTTTGAAACATGTACTGGAGACAAAGATAGGAAAGGCAGATAGACTAAGTAGAAGACTAGACTAGAAAGTAGAAATAGAAAAGGGTAATGAAAACCAAAAATTAATAAAAGAAGAATGTATTTGTAACTTAGTAGAAGTAGTAATAGAAGGACTTGAAGTAGATATACTAGAAAAAATAAAAATAGCTAGAGAAAAGAACAAGAAAGTAGTTAAAGTAGTAGAAAAGATAAAAAAGACAGAGGTCAAAGTATTAAGAGGAGATGAATGGCAAGTAGAAGGAGATTTTGTATTGAAAAGAAAAGTATATGTACCAAAGGATGAAGAATTAAGAATTGAGATAATCTGGTTATATCATAATGTACTGGCAGCAGAACATAAAGGAAAATGGAATATAATATGTGTTAGAGAATAAAGAATCAAATAAAGGCATTAGTAGAGAAGTTGATGGTGAATGAGGTTCTGGAGAAGTTGTGAACACACTTGATGGTAGACTTTATCACAAAGCTACCATTGGTGGCAGGGAAAGATACAATATTAGTAGTATGTAATAGGTTGTTAAAGATAGTGTATTTTGTGGCAACTACAGAGAGAATATCAGTAGAAGGATCAGTAGAAGGCCTAGTAAGGTTGTTTAGAGATAATATATGAAAGTTACATGAGTTGTCAGAGAGTGTGATTTTGAACAGAGAACCATATTTTTGTTAAGAACAGACCAGCCACTAAACCAGTTACACTAAAAGTACATAATGTCAAGCTTAGCTTTAACATCTGGCTGGTACTATATATGTACTTCATACTGTACTCCTGACAGTAATATCAGAGTTGTGAACAATGGACTGGGTCTTATTTTATTTTCCTTCTCTTTTATTTTCCTTTTATTTTATTTTATTTTAAGTTTCTTTTTCCTTTTCTTTATTTGAACATAGGCAAAGAAAACAAAATGTGACATCACATGTCACAATCACATAAGTCACATGCTCACATGACACAATAGAACAATATAGAAGATTCTAGAAACAATAACATCATATGGCATAGTTAATACATGTCGACCTCAAGGCAAATACATGGTCATTAGGGTAGGGCTAAAAGAATGTAGCACAGACCATTATTAGTTTGTATATAAGGTAGATGTCTGGTACTTAGGAACTCTATCAAGTTCTCTTGTGTTACTCAATATAAGAGTGTGTCTTTTACTTAACCCAAAAAGCCTAAGTCATAACAATTTTGTAGTAGAATTAATAAAAGAGTTGAATAGAATGTTGGATATTAAAACAAAGTTGTTGACATCTTTCCATCTACAAATGGATAGACAAACTGAACATATTAACTAAGAATTAAAACAATATCTTCAGTTTTTTGTAAATCATAGACAAAAAGATTGGCCAGAATGGCTAGTGACAGCAGAGTTTGCAGTGAACAACAAGGTATATTCAGCAACTAAAGTATCTCTAATTATGGAAAAGAGTTAAGAATGGAAGTGGATATTAGAAGAAAAGAAAAAGTGAAAAAAACAATGGAGTTTGCAGAAAGAATAAAGAAGGTTTAGAAAGAAGCAGTGGTAGTATTGATAAAAGTATAGGAGGAGATAAAGTAATAAGCAGATAAAAGAAGGAAAGAAGCAAAAAAAATAGAAAAAAGGCAACAAGTTAATATTGAGTATAAAAGATTTAGTATTCAAGAAAAGATTAGTAAGGAAGTTAGTGGACCAATACATTAGCCCATATATTATTAAGAAAGTAGTATCTACTAATGTAATCAAGATATAATTGCTAACTCTAATGAAGATCTATCCAGTTATAAATGTTAGTCAAGTAGTAAGATATAAAGAACAAGTGGAAAAACAAAAGATAAAAAAAGTAAAACTGGTAGAAGTGAATAGAGTTAAAGAATGAGAAATAGAAGTAAAAGAAAGATAAGAGGAGTAATAAAGTATTTGGTGTAATAGAAGAGATTTATGGCAGAACATAATATATGAGAGAGAGAAAAAGACTTAAAAATATGAAAGAAGCAGTAGCCGAGTTTGAAGGCAAGAAAAGTTAGAAATAGAAGAGAAAAAATACTTAAAAAGAGAAGAATTATTAGGAAAATATATGGTGAAGATGTTGTATAGATAGAATAATAGAAAGTTTGAAGAGGAGTATTTAAGAAAGCTAGAGAGAAACTAGTGAAAGTGAAATTTCTTCTCTAGAAAAACTTTGAAGGGGAAGTAATGTCAGAGTTGAAGATAGTAAACTTTGTTTTTTCTTTATTCTTTTTTATTTTTATTTTTATTTTTATTTTTATTTATTTTCTTATTTTGGACTTAGGATTAAGATATAGCATAATATCATATGTGACTGTTACAAACTGTTATATATCTATCACATATGACATGTCACACAGAAGAGTGTAAAGTAAGTTAGATAAGGTAAATACTTTGTACTAGAAACTCTATTGAGTTCTCTTATATTAACCTAATACAAGATATCTCTTCTATTTTAACACTTTGAGATTTTAGTTGTAACAGAACTTATTTACTAGACATCCTAAGTATCTCTTCTGAAATAAGTGACCTATGCAATCAGTAGAGGTACAGCATATAAGCTAAAGCCAAAGGTTATTCTAACATCTATATTCTATGTATCTAGATAATACAAGTTGCCAATTGGACTTCCAAGAACTTACTATTGGACCTTGGATAACAAGATGTGAACCATGTCTAATAGTTGTCCATACTATACTATGCTCACTATGCTTTGTTTCTTCCAACACAAATAACTCACTTTAATTGCACTAAATATCAGAAACTCTTAGATAGAACTTGTATGTTTTCTACTTTTATTATTTCTTTTCCAATTTTCCTTTTATAGTTTAGTTTCCTTATTTGGGCTTAGTTAAGAGGGTGTGACATGTGTCACAACTGTTGCAATGTCAAGTGACTTGATGGAATATCATGGAATATGCTAGAAGAACTTAGTCATAGCTTTAAAGTAGGTTAGTATAGACATGCACAGACTAACAACTAAAGGTATATAAAGTAGACTACTCTGTAGTAGAACTCTATCAAGTTCTTTCATGTACCCAATATACAAGTTACACTAGCTCCTTGTTCCTGTATTTAAGGAATCATCCAAATATCTTCATTATATCTTTTTGACCCTTGGACTCTTAGTACAACAAAGGATAGTATCTTCAATATCCTTTGATTTCTTGGACTTCCCAACTCTGCTATAAACATGAGTGATGCAACTGCAAGTATAATGAGTACTCATCCTGAACATAAGCAGACCTGGATGATAAAGAAGGAGAGCCAGTCAGAGAAACAGCAGCAGGATTTTCAGTGGGAGAAAACATTGTGAGGAATTGAGTTGTGAGATGGTGGCAATAGTGAATAAACAAGGATGACTGTCATCAGGTGACCATTTGCTCAAGTCCATGTCGTGTTAATGAAGAAATCTAAGCCCATCAACCGTCAAGTAGAATAGATGGAATGAAGCATGTCTGGAATGAAGCATGTCCATATCTTATTTCGGACGAGAGGTTTACAAACTCCGAACCAGACAAAATGAATGATACCGAAACAAAACACGCTAATACGAAACACCTTATACCCATACAGTATCTCCAACCGACTATGGGAACAATCACATGGTCCAACTGGCCTCTTGCAGTGAAAGCTGCTTCAGTACCTCCGCTCTCGGTCATCATAACGCCCACGATCATGATCACCTCCGTGGCGCCGGTCCCGATCACGGTCCCGATCTCTGTCGTAATCCCTACGACGGTCATAGTCACGGCCGCCTCCACCACGGTGGTCATAGTCGCGACCACCACGTCTTCTGTCTTCATAATCACGAGCATAACGACTGTCGTAAGGTCTGGGGTCATACGGACGCTCATCTACAAGTATTCATACCGTTTACAATCAATTACATGAAAAACAAAGAGTAGAAATATACTCACGTTCATTTCTCTTGGGAGGTCCGCAGTAGTGGCCTGGCGTAGGTGTTCTTGCCCGAGCACGGCGAGCCTATTCATCGCAAACCCACAACGTCAAACAAATAACAAGACAGGGATATACCACGACGCACTTTTTCCACTGTGATGATTTGGCCCATAATATCCGTAGAGTTAAGAGCCGTGATAGCTGCTTCTGCTTCTTCGGCAGACTCCATCGTCACGAAGCCGAATCCCCGAGACTCGCGAGAATGTGGGTCATACATAATGGATGCTTTTTGGACCTAGTGACCGTGTCAGAGTCAGATTGGCACACAAGACAGTAGAACACACCCTGCCAACTTTGGCAAAGATGGCTTCGAGCCCATTGTTGTCCATTTTGCGATTCAAATTAGCAACATGGAGATTATTGCCAGGATTTGTACTACCATCGGAAGGGCGCGAGCTGTGCGAAATAACAAAGTAAAACATCAACCAGACGACCCTATGATAGATAGAGTAGTCATGGTCCTCACGTCCTGTCGTCGGCATTCCGACCTGGGCTTCTGCTCCTCGAAGAACGCCTGGGACCTTTTCCGTTCCTAATTCTGGGAAAGGAGGTCGCCCTTCGTCCGTCAGGAGCGTTGATGTTACCGACAGCGGTAGCATTACCTCGAAGCAACAAGTCAGCAAATATGGGCCATGTTCAAGAATGACATTACCATCGGGAGGGACGTTTCCCATTGCCACATCAGTAGGAATGCTGATACCACTTGAAGGAGCGATGTCCTGAGACTGCCAGGCTGGCGAACGGAAGTGGAGGAAATGGAGGAAATGTCAGGTCGCATCATTGTTTGCGGTGTCGGAAGTGAGTGTTGGCAGGAAAGAATGTGGATGGGTTGTGGGAGAAAAAGTAAAACTTCTCTCCGCTCAACACCGCACATTGGCCGTTAGCCAACAAAGAAAAATCAATGTGGCGGCAGAATTTGCTGACCAAAAGAAGACTAGTCGGCGAAGACGCTGTTTTCACTGATGAACTGATATGCGTTGCCGGGCGCAGGAAAATTGCAGGAAATATGGTGCGACTGGGACATTGTCGACGTCGTGGCTGATGCTGAGGACGTACCGTCATCCATGCTGACTTGATATTGTTGCTAATTTCAAATTCAGAAATTTGGTGTCGGGCTGACCGCTGCTGTCGTTGCTGTCGACAACAGAGGACTGGTGACTGGTGGTGGTGGATGGTAAAAGACCTCAGGTTTTGTTTAGGTGACGCCGTCACGTATTTTTCAACGCTTTCCTTTCTGGGATATATTTACTCGGAAACCTCCCATTCCTTTATTGACTATGAGTCCGGAAGAATGGCAGCAAACCCGGCTTATAGGCGAGGACGATGATGACGAGCGGTTAGACAGTGCTGATGATGAAGATCTCGACAGTGATGCTGCCTTCGACGACAGCGACGAGGAGCGTTTCGCGGACTTTTTTTCAAGCCAAGTTCGATACAGTCTCTATGTTCTGGAAATAAATTCTTACGTCGTCAGTATTTTAGAGAAAGCAGAAGCATAAAAAGAAGCCAACCAGTTTTGTAGATGTCAATCTCAATGAAGACGAGGGTATGGCTCCCGCAAAGGATGAGGACGAAGAAGAAGAAGAACAAGGAGATCCAGATGAATTCATCGATTTACTGGATGTATTGGATGGAAAATCAAGAGCTGATATGAGAGATGAGGATGAAAAACGGCTCAAATTGAAGGGTTCAGAGGACGAAGCCGAAAACAGTGACGAAGGATCAGAAGAGGAACAGGAAGACAACCAAGATGCATCCACTACTTCTGGTGATGAGGACGCGCCAGAGGCATCTGAAGAACTTCAAAAATTCATCGCGGGTCTCGATACCACTGCCAAAAAGCGCAAAGCAGAGACTGACGGCGAATCTGCAAAGGACTC
>Ga0157363_1007314_pt1 | contig 10455 bp, 8 predicted proteins | sample AttsexASBM1_FD_111477 | JGI IMG/M metagenome (GOLD analysis project Ga0157363, IMG submission 111477) | Fungus gardens microbial communities from leaf cutter ant in Ribeirão Preto, State of São Paulo, Brazil - Atta sexdens ASBM1 | ecosystem: Host-associated > Fungi > Mycelium > Unclassified ...
CGATTCTTACCAGGTCAGCCAGTGCACGTCGAATAATGGCGTTCTGGTCTTTAATCTGCGATTCAAGCGCGAGACGTTCACGAAAACGCTTCATCGAGATATATAGGGGACCGGCCGGCATACTTTCCAGATACACATACAGGGACTGTGCAGCTTCTTTACGGGACAGCTCTGAAAGAGCTTTCAGACCGAGCAAAACTTTATGATCGTAGCGGTAAAGCTCCCACAAACTGCTATCGCCAACGATTTCAACCTGGTCTGTTTCATGATTAAGCACTGCTCGCTGAACCAGGTGAGTCACCAACGATTTCTTGCTATTTTTCCCACGAAAAGAGAGGGTTACACTTGAAAGATTAAAAAGTGAATCGTGCAATCGTGCGCGTGCCCTTCCGTTAATATCAGTAGGCTTCAGGCCACACATCCGTGCAAACTCAGAGAACGGCAGCGTGATTTTATCGCTGCTGTAGCCGTACTTTGAAAAGGCAGAAATCACTCCGATCCATGTTTTAAAATCAGTGGACATGCTTAACTTTGCGCCCTGGATTTTAATGTCGGTGTAACCTTCCTGCCTTGCTACTTCCAGACTGGATAGTTCTTCAGAAGCATCAATCAGAAAGTCGCGTTTACCCTTTTCTTTGGGTGCGACAGGTGTGAAAACGCTGAGACGAAGTAGAGCCACAGGCTGAACAGACTTGTTGCTGTTTGGTGTAAGTTCATAACTTGTGTTGGACTCCTTTTTAATAATGCAAAAAGGACTCTCTATCTCGCTGTTTTCCTGTAATTTTTCCATTTATCCACACCGAATGAGCAAATAATATCCAGATTTATGAAAGTAACCGCTTTAGGGTTATGAAAGTAACCGCCTATTTTATGAAAGTAAACGCTTTTATTATGAAAGTAACCGCTATACTTATGAAAGTGACCGCCAAAAGTGCTATTTTTTAATTATGAATCATCAGGTTACGGAGGCGGTGATCTTTATTGATCTTTACTTGATCTCTATATGATCTAAAAGAATTGATCTATCTACTGGATATGTGGATAAAAATTTTCTAACTCTCTTAATTTTATAGATATTGGAGCTGAGATGGCTTTTCAGAACCCGGCACAAAACTTTGCAGAACAGCGGCTCAATCTGGGCGATCTGGTTACACTATCTCCTCATTCTACGTTCCTTGTACGTAGCGACAGCAGTTATCCTGAAGCAGGAATCATGCAGGGCTCAGTTCTGGCCATTGATCGCGCGCTCACCCCGCAACACCGACACATCATTGTCGCTGAAATTGAAAGAGAGCTCGTGCTTCGCAGGCTTCTTATAAACCCCGTACCGGCGCTGCAAGAGCTAAAAGGCGATGAGACTATTACTCTGCTCGATGAAAGTCAGGAACTGCCTGTCTGGGGCGTTGTAGCCTATGCACTTACCGATGTAGCAGGACTGGGGTTCAATCATCCGCCAGGTGAATGACCCAGATAAGCTATAGGGTGTATAAGCTGTAATGAGCGAGAACAGCCGGAGTTTAAAAAATGTTCGCACTGGCCGATGCCAATAATTTCTACGCGTCCTGCGAAACGGTGTTTCGACCCGATTTGCGCGGTAAACCCATATGCGTAGTGTCAAATAATGATGGCTGCGTGATTGCCCGTTCTGCAGAAGCCAAGCGCATGGGTATCAAAATGGGTGCCCCGCTGTTTAAAAATGAGCGCTACTTTCGGGAGAATGGCGTTCATATCTTCAGCTCTAACTACGCCCTATATGGCGACATGTCCGCCAGAATGATGGCCATCCTGGGTGAAATGGCGCCTGGACAAGAGATTTACTCAATAGATGAGTCATTTCTGGATGTTAGCGGTATCGCCGCGTACATGCCCCTAGAAGAATTCGGGCGGCAGATGCGTGATCGGATAAAGAAAGAGATCGGGCTAACGATTGGCGTAGGATTTGGTCCATCCAAGACGCTGGCCAAGCTGGCAAATTTTGCTGCTAAAAAATGGACGCGTACAGGAGGTATCGTCGATTTAACCAGCCCGGATCGCCAGAGAAAATTACTCGCACTGGTAAGCGTCGATGACATCTGGGGAATTGGTGGCAGGCTGAGTAAGCGACTGCATACGATGGGGATTAGTACAGCGCTCCAGCTGGCTGACAGTAACATCAGCATGATTCGGAAAAGCTTCGATTTGATAGTTGAGCGTACGGTTCGCGAACTTAACGGTGAATCCTGTCTGGCTCTTGAAGATGCCCCTCCGCCAAAGCAGCAGATTGTTGTGAGCCGCAGTTTCGGACAGCGTGTCACCAGTATCGAAGACCTGCAGCAGGCTGTCGTAACGTACGCCACGCGTGCCAGTGAAAAGCTCAGAGAACAGGGCTCAAAGTGTCAGCACGTCAGTGTGTCAGTCAATACAGGGCGATACGGGAACGAACCACAGTATGCCAACTCAGCGGCTATGACGTGCGAATATCCAACCAGTGACACCCGGGATATTATCGGCCTGGCATTGCGGGCTCTCGACGCAATATGGCGCGATGGTTACCGGTACGCAAAAGCGGGCGTCACCCTGGGAGATTTTTACCAGTCAGGTGTCGCACAGCTGGACATGTTCAGTCAGCAGCTGCCGCGCGCAAACGCGGATGCTCTGATGTCTGCTGTAGATCAGATAAACCGTTCGGGGCTGGGTAAGGTGTGGTTTGCAGGACAGGGAACAGACAACGTATGGAAAATGAAACGCGAAATGCTTTCTCCACGTTACACCACCTGCCTGAGCGAAACTCTGCGAGTAAAATAACGTGTGTGCTCACAGGTAAAATGCAAAAGGAACTAAATGATGACTGAACGCAGCGAGAACAACATAGCCCGGCGATCGACTGAGGAGCGTGAACGGGTCAATATTGATCTGGCTGCTTCCGGCGTTGCATATAAAGAGCGCATGAATATGCCGGTGTTGGCTGCTGAGGTTGAACGTCAGCAGCCAGAACAGTGGCGCGAATACTTCCGTGAACGACTGACTTTTTACAGGAATGCTGCACTGCAGTTCCCTCGCGGGAATGATCCTGTTTATGCAAAGCCGGAAGCTGATAAATAGGCTTTTTAACCTTTAACCGGAAACGCTGGAATGTTACTTAAGGCATCAGCTTTATGCGCATCCCAGCTCCACCAGTTACCCTCCCCGTACTCTTCACGATAATGCTCGAGCTTCACAGCTTTACGTTCGAGATAATCTGTTGTGTTCATGCCGAACACTTCAAGCGGCACGATCTCCCGGCCAGGCACGTCTTTCAGCAGGAAGTCAGGAAACACGTCTGCCTCACCGTCATAGCGCAGAGGCTTAATGAACTGACGTTTTTCCTGCCATAGCTTTTCCTCAATGACGCCTTCCCATGACGAATCGAGAGGAATAAATCTGGGGCTGACAGTCATCAGTGCCGCATCAATGACGGTACAGGTGTTGTACGGAACAGGTTTGCCGTCACGCTGCCTGAATTTTTTTACCGGTGGATCGGTTTCGGCTATCAGCATAACTTTTTGCCCACGGAGCCAGTCACCCAGCTCGCGGGCAAAGCTTCGGTTGAGTCGGTTAATAAGATCTGCAGGTACGTCGAGAGACGGAAAGCCTGCGGCCTGAGTGAGCGGCAGTGTGCCGTTCAGGCTGCCTCCTTCACCGTTTGTGCAGGATTTGAGGTAAGTGATCATGATTAGGCGCTTGTTCGATGAAGCGGCCGCATCAATCGTTGCCCAGTTATTTTTGATTTCCTGCGTACCGGGGCGCGCCGTTACGAGCAGGACCGATTTCAGAGACGTTTTACCCACGCTGATTTTCTCTGCAACCTGCTTCAGGCGCCATGCGGCCCAGGCATCGTCGCGGGTACGCTTGTCAAAATTAGGGTGCCAGTGATTAATTTCAGCCTGTTCCCACATGAAGTGAAGCAGCCCGAGGAGGCGCATGGCTGGCTGACGCCTGCGTTTTCCACCACTTTTTGTGTCGGATGGCTGAGCCGCTGCATCGCGCTCCGTAGGCTCTTTTTTCTGTAACCCGGTAGGCAGTTTAATACGAAAATGGCCCGGAGAGACGGCCTTAACCACGTCAGAGGTGTAAATCTCACCCTGCTTTTCGTCTGCCCATACCGAATAGAAACGGCAGTCTGTTGCGTGTTCTGAACCGCTGTAAGACCAGCGGGCCAACCAGTAGTTATCGTGTGTGGAGGAATAGCAGGCTTTCAGGCGTCGGCGGTTTTCGCCTTCACCGTCCTTCATGCACTGGCAGGTAATAAGGGTGGTCGTCTTGTTCTGACGGGCAAACCGGATGTAGTGTTTAAACGTGTCCGCCTGATCCTTCTGAAATGCCGCATCACACTCCACTGTTTTTACCTGACCAGTAAAGCAGACAGGATAGATTTTGATTTCTGACATCCTCGTGTCCTCTCTAAATCATGGCATGGCCAATAGTGTTCCCGGAGTCTGATCCGCATGCCATTTCAGTGTTGAATTCTGTTTTATGTCTCTTCTGCACCCGGGCGCGCTGCTTTAATCCTGAGTATGGTCTGCCGGGTCGTATCAAATTCGCGGGCAATTGCACTGATGCTGGCACCGTCATCGATTCGTAAAAGCACGGCCTGCTTTTGTTCATCATTAAGCGCAGGAGGACGGCCAAAACGTTTGCCGGAGGCCTTTGCCCTGGCAATACCGGCATGAGTGCGCTCAATCAGCAAATCACGTTCAAACTCTGCGACAGCTGAGATCACCTGCATCGTCATTTTGCCCGCCGGGCTGGTCAGGTCCACACCGCCAAGTGCGAGGCAATGGACGCGTATTTCCGATGCAGCAAGTAGCTCGACTGTTTGCCTGATATCCATAGCATTACGGCCGAGACGATCAAGCTTTGTCACAATCAGGACGTCACCATTTTCCATTCTGTCGAGCAGTCGCATAAACCCGGGGCGTTCTGCAGCTGCAACCGAACCGCTGATGTATTCCTCAATCAGCCGCCGTGGCTGAATAGCAAAACCGGCAGCCTCGATTTCGCGACGCTGGTTTTCTGTATTCTGTTCGAGGGTTGAAACCCTGCAGTAAGCAAAAACTCGTGACATAGTGTTACTACATGTACTAAATGGGTGTACTTATTATAATGCATGTACTAAATAAAAAACACTCACTTTCGTACAGGCGCCACAATATATGTACGAAACCGACCGCTTTAATACAGGCATATTCAATAAATACCAACAAGAAAATATAACAAGTGAAACTAATAGCAAGGTATCAGTTTACCAATTCTGTTACATTCTTCTTAAAAACAGATTGAAAGTGGTTAGGATTAGTCTTAGGTTATCTTGTGACAAAGTGCATCTGACATAGTCCTAACTAATCATAAGGTAATGAGAATGGAACCTATCACTACAGCGATTTTAGCTAGAGGCATTTATGATCTTTTACAGTCAGGAATTGCTTGGTCTAAAGATGCTTTAAAGGAAAAGTTGCAAAAGATTATCGCGAATGAAGTAAAAGCTGAACAGCTTGCGCAAAATTTGCAGGGTTTAGACGTAAATAAAGATATGAGTGAAAGTGCTATAGAAAAGAAAATAGTTGACAATTCAGAAATAACCGAAATTTTAAATAAAGTAACAGATAAAGATATGGTGTCCATACATCAACATCATACTGGTTCAGGCGACAATATTGGTCGAGATAAAATAATTAAAGGGTAAATGAAATGTCAGATGTCACTTTATCACATTCAGGGGCGGGCGATAATATTGCAAGGGATAAAATTACAAACTTTGAGACATACGTAACTTTTATTAGTAAATCAGTCCCTGAAAACTTGCAAACACCAGTAAAAGAGATCTTGAATAAGATAACAAATAGAGAGTTTTCAAAAGCACGAGAAAGTATTGAACTTATTTCAGGGGTTGATAATAACAACTCTGAAGTAAAAGAGTTACTTCAGTTGTTGAAACTAAAATGTGATATAAACGAAAGGCAAAAAGAAAATGTTAATTTAGGTAAGCTGCAGGAGATTTTTGCATCATCTAAAAATGAAATGATAAAAGACTTGGCATTGTCTTTGATATATAAAGGTGAAGATGTTAAGCACGGTAAAGATATAGCATTAAAAAGGTATAAGTCAACCGGTTCGCTTGGTCCTTACAGTCGTGCTGTAGCTTTTCAACTTTTTGAAGGTAAAAATTTTTTACTGGGTGTCCATGAAAGCAAATTGTTCACTTTAATAGTAGAGGAGCTCATTGGCTTAATAAATGGCCTTCTTAGAGAAGAATGCTATCAAGAAGCTTTTTTAGCTGCCGAGTATTTATGCAGAATACATGATAACGATAATTCCAAAACAATTTTGCTGTTTTGCAAAGCATATAAGCTCAACTCAGTGCTTGTTAACAAGGATTACTGGCTTTTAGAACAAAATGAAAAAGACGATGTTATGCATCTAATAAGTGAAATTGTTGATATATTTAGCGGCAATAACGATGCGGACGTAAGGCTATTCAATATTGTAATCCCAAGTCTTATTTATGTTAAGTCACACAATAAAGAATTAGAAGATATTTGCTTAAGAAACATTGAAAGGGTAGATGATTTTAACAAGCTCTTCGCTGATGAACTGCGCTTGCGAAACGGACAAGACGACTTAGCAGATGATCACCCTGTTAAAATATTAAAAAAAGCAGAGGGAAACCTTTTATATAAGAATTCTTTCATTGCCGATTTGGTTGCAAGAAAATATGCTGATCATGCTGAAATAAGAATAGCCCGGGATCTTATGCCATTTAAAGAATTTGAATCTTGGATTAGAGAAGGTGTGAAGATTGATGGTGAATTTACTGAATTAGGTGCGAAATTAAATGAGATATTTGTTTCTATAATGATAAAAGATGGTAGCTCCATAAAAGATAATCTTTCAGAAATATTTAATAATGAAGGTTACTCTTTTGAAGGAATTAGCTCTGAATTTATAGAGATGCTTGCTTCGTCTATGCAAGCTATTGATTTATTGGATGAGTCATGTGATTTACTCCTCGCTTACATGAGCGATTCAACTAACTTATGGTGCTCACCTATTGTAGAGTTGACATTATATTCTTTATGCAAATCTTTGCGACACAAAGATTTACTAGACCTGTCTTTGAGAGTAAACGATAAAGATAGAACTAGTGATTTTGATAATTTAGTAATATATACCCATTTGTTTTATGGTTCTCCAGAAGCCGCATTTGAGCTAATAAAAAATTACCGGCATGAGAACAACCTTGAGTTTTTGCGTCTAAAACTCTCCACTTTTATAAAGCTTAATAAGCAAGAATGCATTGGTGAAGAGGTTGAAAACTTTAACTACTCACTTTTCGAGACACCATCGCCTATAATGAAAAACATTGTTGCATTGCTTATTCAATGTGATCAAATGGAAATTGTCGAGAGAATAATATTAAATTGGTTTATTATATCCCCGCAAGATAATTACCTCTATATATCGGATGCTTGCTTAACTTTAATTGTTAATCATAAAAAAGTTGAATTCAATCCATCTTATAATATTAACGGTATTTCTCATGCTGTTACTTATAAAGATGGAGAGCGACGATTAACTAAGTTAATTTCAACAGAAAAATGCTTCCAAAACTTATATATTTTAAATCCGGGTTCGATTTTGTCTAATAACTTAATGCATGCTAAGGAAGGAGATGAATTTACAGTTGGGATGAAAAGAATTCTGGTTGAAGAAATTTTACCTCCTTATGTCGCCATACATAGGCTTTCAATTTCCTTTAGAGATCAATTTAATGATGGGTCTGATGTATTTCATTCGTTTAGCGCATCTAATAACCCCCAAGAATTAATGGCACAAATTAAGCAGTGTTTATCTTTAAGTCGTTCAAATGAAAAAGAGTTACAATCAATCGTAAACAATGACTTCGCGCCATTAAGTTTAAGAATGCAAGTGCTAAATAAATCAGATCCTATTAAAGCTGCATTTAATTTGTTATGCAACAAAAATGTATCTATGAAAGGTTTTATAGATTTAGGCGACGAAAATGTTAATGAGTTATCTACCGATTTAATAACAGTAATGTATCTTTGCCTAACTTCTCTGTCTGAGTATTTCATTAAAAAAGGCACTAAACTGTTTGCCATCAATGAAGATATAGAAGTACTAACGCAATGGCTGGGAAGTATTGATACAGATAACTTTATTTCGATGGGGGAAACTGATGCTGGTAATTTATTTATAAATACAGCTGATGACATTAAGAAATTCTTGGCCTTATTTATAAAAAACCTTAGGGAGATACTGCCTGTATTATCTCCACTTAGAATAATACCTGACAACTATAGCAAAGAAGTGAATTTTCTCGCGGAAAATTTTGGCAATAACTTTTCTAAACAAATTTATGCTTTTAAAAATAATGGGTATCCATATTTTTCTATAGATTCACAGGCCTGTTTATTAATAAAAAGCCTAATTCCCATAACTTTATCAAATGTAAGCAAGCTTCTTCATGAAGCTCGAGAAGAAATTTCATTCGATAATAGATTAGAAGGTTTATTACTCCATATACACGGGGGTATACCTTATCCATTAATGGCTGAAGACTTTTTTGATTTATCTCTTTCAAACAAAGATAGTGAAAGCTTACATATATCATGTCTTATTAATAAGTACGCTGGGAACTTTAATAGTAATATTAAGATAAATAACTTTATGTCTCTTGTAATTGTTCATTGTTATAATAAAGCTATAATTGGTTGGGGATATAACCATTTACTATATGTAAATAAGCCTTATGGGCCTCGTATTGATAAGGTCTTTAATTCGGCATGCAATGCAGTATGTTCCGACAAAAATGATGATGATAGAGAAACTAAATTAGCTAAGTTTTTTTCAGTTCTGCTTAGTTACGGTTCTCATAATAAATCATTTGCTGCTTTGATGAGTCAGTTGGCAATTCAGTACTCTTTAGGTAACTTTTTGAATATAAGCAAAATTAAAAACATTATCAAGGATGTTTATTCGGGTAAAACTAAACTTTAGTTCCTTTGGGTTTGCTGTTTTAGTTTTTAATTATCAATAGCTTAACTTCTGTTTTATTGTTTGTGATAGCTGTATTTCGCTGAGGCTGAGAGCTATCCCAACATTAGGAATTAAATTCTGTAACATAAAATGAAATGCTACGGTATTGAACTGTGGGCTTCATTGGTAAAAAGAAAAGATTTTACTAAGCTGTTAATAATTTTAGAAATTTTTTGCACATAGGCAATCGTTTTATGGCTCTAATATCATCGTCAGAATAGCTCCCAGTTAGTTCTATAAACGTTATCCCGGCGCTGGCACATACTTCACGTTTGATCGCATCACGCAAAATCGCGTCGTCCTGATAATGGTCGCTGCCGTGATATTCAACAACAGCTATCGGCTGCCCTGACCAATCTATGATTACGAAATTAGCTCGCTTACTGTTAATCGCCAGATAAGCCTATTTGTCATTTGAGCGCAGAATCTCACCGAGTGATACTTGGGAGAATACGCGATAGCCGAGGTATAACGCTAAGAGCAACTTTTCAAGTCTGCAGAAAACGCCGTACTCACTTTTATTCATCAGCGGGCGTTTATAAAATTCGTTGCCCCTGACCGTAACCAGCTGGCGTTCTGCTACAGACTGCTCCCTGACAACCTCCGGAGCATGGTCATAACTTTCACGCTTCGGTGGCTGATAATCTGTTTTGCGTTTGTATACGCTCCCCTTCCGTTTACGTTTTCCACCTGAAACAAGGTAAGCGATCACAGCGATAGCGATCAAAAACCAGAAAACATATCCATATATCTTCTTAATAAAAAACCTAAGGAAACGCAGGTATCTTACCGAGGTAACCACGCCTGAAAAACCGATTGTACCCCTCCCCTGCCCCGGTTCGAAGAGCAACGCTAATGAATATGCGAGTCATGTTTGTGTATGACTAACACATCTTTTAAATACTAAATATGTACATTTTTAGTATTTATGAGGTATTCTTTCTTGCTTCTTAGCAAGTGTACTGATAAGGTGCCAAACAGATACTGAAAATGTACATTTTAGGGATGGGGAAGGTATGAATAACGCATCAAATCCGTACGCGGGAAAAGTTGTAGCAGTAGCCATCAAGAAGGGCGGTACAGGAAAATCACTTATCAGCCTGAACATTGCACCTGAGCTTAAGCCTGATACTTTTTACGACACGGACCCTACTCCGGCTGTAACGACGTTTAATGGCTTCCGTGATGAAAGTATTCGGTGGAATGTAGTCCGACTGACCGACGACATGGAAAATGTCGTGGACCGCTTTATCGCCAATGTTCTGGAAGCTAAAGAGAAGGGGCAGACCGTACTGGTTGACTGTGGTGGTTTTGACTCCTCGATCACGCGTGCTGCAGTAGCGCTTGCTGATCTCATTATTTCTCCGCTAAAGGATGACC